>Ga0308172_1000071_pt1 | contig 219898 bp, 199 predicted proteins | sample PhyGR2_FD_202134 | JGI IMG/M metagenome (GOLD analysis project Ga0308172, IMG submission 202134) | Phyllosphere microbial communities from UC Gill Tract Community Farm, Albany, California, United States - DLSLSG.R2 | ecosystem: Host-associated > Plants > Phyllosphere > Unclassified | place... | reverse complement strand
TGGTGAGTAAGCTGGAATTTTCTGGCATGGGCTTCCTTCAGGCTATAGCCTCACAGGGACAATCACCACCTCCCGAGGAGGTGGTTTAAAGCTGACAATCAAAGGCAGAGCTTCGGCTCTGCTTTTTGTTGTCTAGGATTTGACTCTATCCATCACTGATAATTTACCCTTCCCCGTTTTTTGACCGTATTCTACCCCCCTATTTTCTGCCTGATTTTCTGGTTTTCTTCTTATTTTTGGTGCTTTTATCGGCATTGAAGCATTCAGGTAACAACTTTGTATTCTTTTTGTGGCAAACGGTTGGCAAGCTCGCGGCGTAGCGGTAACCTGAGGGTTCTCTGGCTCAATCCCACACATGGAAGCTCTTACATGTTTGAAAATATCCCAGCCGCACCAGCGGATCCGATTTTAGGTCTTGCCGATTTATTCCGTGCCGATGCCCGTACTAACAAAATCAATTTAGGCATTGGCGTCTATAAAGATGAAACAGGTAAAACACCGGTTCTGACCAGCGTTAAAAAAGCTGAGCAGTATCTGCTGGAAAACGAAACCACGAAAAACTATCTGAGCATCGATGGTATTCCTGCTTTCGCTACCTGCACGCTGGAATTACTGTTTGGTAAAGAAAGCCCAATCATTCAGGACAAACGTGCTCATGCGGCTCAAACCCCAGGTGGGACTGGTGCTCTGCGTGTGGCAGCCGATTTTATTGCCAATAAAACTTCAGCTAAGCGCGTATGGGTGAGCAACCCTAGCTGGCCTAACCATAAAAGCGTATTTAACGCCGCAGGGCTTGAAGTACGCGAATATGATTACTACGATGCCGCAAATCATCAGTTAGACTTTGCAGCCCTCCAGAACAGCTTAGAGCAAGCAGAAGCCGGTGATGTGGTTCTATTCCACGGTTGCTGCCATAACCCAACCGGTATTGACCCAACGCCAGAACAATGGGAAGCGCTGGCAGAAATGTCTGTTGCCAAAGGTTGGTTACCGCTGTTTGACTTCGCCTACCAAGGCTTCGCCAACGGTTTAGAAGAAGATGCTCAGGGTCTGCGCATTTTCGCAGCCAAGCATGACGAATTGCTGGTTGCGAGCTCATATTCTAAAAACTTCGGCCTCTACAACGAGCGTGTTGGTGCTTGCACATTAGTTGCCGCTGACAGTGAAACCGCCGATAAAGCATTCAGCCAGATTAAAGCGACCATCCGCGCTAACTACTCAAACCCACCAGCGCACGGTGGTTCTGTGGTAGCCACTATTCTGGGTAATGAAGCCCTGCGTACTATTTGGGAACAAGAACTCACTGACATGCGTCAACGCATTCAACGTATGCGTCAGTTGTTCGTTAACACCCTGCAGGAAAAAGGCGCTGAGCAAGACTTCAGCTTCATCATTAAGCAGAACGGCATGTTCTCATTCAGTGGACTCACCAAAGATCAGGTGATCCGCCTGCGTGATGAATTTGGCGTTTATGCCGTAAACTCTGGCCGCGTCAACGTAGCAGGAATGACGCCTGACAATATGGCACCGCTGTGTGAAGCCATTGTCGCCGTATTGAAATAAACACGCATATTGAAACGACAAAAGGAGCCGAAAGGCTCCTTTTTTATGCTGCAAATAACATTTACAACGACGCTACCAAACCGCAGGCTCATCGCGAACAAACGGATTAGTCTGGCGCTCTTGGCCAAAAGTCGACATGGGTCCGTGACCTGGAATAAACGCAACATCATTGCCCAGTGGCCACAGCTTAGTTTTAATTGAGTTAATCAATGCCTGATGGTCGCCACGGGGAAAATCACTACGCCCGACACCACCGCTGAATAACACATCGCCAACCTGCGCCAAGCGTGATTTCTCATTAAAGAAAATCACATGACCCGGCGTATGACCAGGGCAATGGAAAACCTGCAAAGTCTCATTACCAACCTGCAAGGTATCACCGTCATTTAACCAACGGGTAGGCACCAAGGGTTCACAATCACTGAGGCCAAACATTTTGCTCTGAGCAGGCAGCCCCTCCAGCCAAAACTGGTCTTCTTCCTGCGGGCCATAGATTGGCACATTTAGGCTTTTCGCCAAATTGCCAGCAGCTCCCACGTGGTCTAAATGCCCGTGGGTCAGCAGAATTTGAGTCACCGTTAAACCCAGCGCTTCCACTTCCCGCTGAATTTTTGCTGCCTCACCGCCCGGATCGACGATCGCGGCCTGAAGCGTCTGCTCGCACCATAAAACAGTGCAATTCTGCTGGAATGCAGTAACGGGAATGATTTTATATTTCATGTTTGCCCCAATATAAAAAACGCCGGCAAAGGCCGACGTTTAGGATCTCTTTGACTACCTAATAATACCGTCTTAAAGCGCTATTACCAATTTCTAACGGGGCCGGTATCGATATGTACGAAATTACTGCGCGGATAATATCCAACGCCACCCGCTCGCATTTTCAATGCGGCTTTACGAATATTGGCTAGCTGAACACCTTCAATATGGAAATCCATCGCCTGACCAAGCGTATGGTAACTGTGTTTCGCCACGCCGCTGCCACGCTCGCGTAATTCATTATTGGTACGTGGAGAACGATAGCCGGAAATAAGCTGAATCGGTTTACGCGTGCCAATCATCGCCTGCAAACGAAAAATTTGATCGAATAAGCGAGGGTCAATACTTTTTACTTTATTCGCACGATAGTCGCGGAACAAATGATTCAGGCGAACTAATTCTTCCTGAATATAGTTTTTACCGTCGAAGAACTCAGCCTTAAGTTGTTCACCGGTATTTAAATTATTGAGTAATAAAATACGAGGACGTGGTGTAGAAAGCGTTGCGAACGCTTGCCCTGGTAGCATTGCCATTCCCATAGCAGCGCCACCTAAAGCCAACCACTTGCGACGATGAATATTAATTGGATCCATGAGATAAGTTGTACTCGGCAAAATGTCTGAAAATCACGCACCAAAGCGCACCGTCAGGCACCATAACCGCCATGGAAGATCGAGTCAACCCGCTACCCGCCAAGGTTGGCGGGTTATCACAGATTTTTATGGCTATCATTTACAACATTACAAAAACTATGGTTTTGCTAACTGCTTGCTAGAGTTGAAAAAGCCGCTCGGCTTGCGCGGCGATTTTTGCCCCTGAACGTACAGTGTCATCATAATTGTAAATATCTGTGCGGAACTGCGGCTTACCATCTTCCGAAACCCATGCTGTCAGATAATAGAGGCGAACAGGAATACGGTGACGTATCGGCACATATTTCGTATTCCCCTCTTTCAGAGCAGACGAAACTCGCGCGTCATTCCAACCCGCATCTTGAAGAAGCATGTTTGCCAGCGTCGAAGCTTTATTAACGCGGACACAACCTGAACTCAGCGCGCGAATATCTTTTTCAAATAATCCGTGGTTTGGCGTGTCATGCAGATAAATAGCATCTTGGCTTGGCATATTAAATTTATAGCGACCTAGCGAATTATTCGCCCCTGGCGCTTGCTGAATTCGATACGGGAAATTACGCGGCGACACCGACGCCCAGTCAATCATATAAGGATTAACCACTTCGGCATCGCTACTCCATCCAGAAAAAAGGCGATAACCGTGACGATCGAAATAGCCAGGATCGTGCATAGCTTTAGGGATGATATCTTCACGAATGAGCGTTGTTGGCACGTTCCACGGTGGATTAACCACCACGTTATTCAGTTCGCTATTCATCAGCGGCGTTTTACGCGTTGGGCGTCCTACAATGACTCGCGATGAAAGTACTTCTGCGCCGTTCTGGTAATAAATCAACGAGTAGTTAGGAATATTGACCATGATGCCGGTATTCACTTCCCCCGGCAAAATACGCAAACGTTGTATATTCAACGCCAGCAAAGTAGCACGCGTTTGCGGTGATACGTTCAGCCACTCACGCGTACGCTTGCCAATCACCCCGTCGCTGGCTAACCCCTGCCACTGCTGAAAGCGCTTCACGGCTTCAACGAGCTCAGGCGTATAGCGGTTATCGATCACCGAAACGGATGCTGCTTTCGCTGGCTCAGCCTCTGGTGATGGTTGTTGCTTAGTCAAATCAGTCACTGCGGTGGTTGATGGGCTGATCACCGCATTAGGATCCTGACTCGCAGGAGATTGCAGCGGCTGTGCGTCAGGCACCGGCGTTGGCTTCACGCTAGCATCGCCTTCCAACATTCCAGTACGCTGTAACACTTCACGCAGCGCAGGCATATCCGCGCTCAGGTCGCCCGGTTTCAAACTCGGCCCGTCACTCACCACAGGCCAAGGGCGCGCATCCGCTAACAGATTTTTTAACGCTTTATGCATCGCAGCGTACTGAGGATGTGCAGGCTCTAACGATTTAACAAAGGTATTCAAACGACCATCACGGATCGACAACTGCCAGTTGTTTACCAGCGTTGTCGGCGGCTCTGCCATTGCATAAGGCACCGAGCTGTATAGCCAACTACCTTTGGTTGCGGTCACGCCGGAGACAAATTGCAGGTAGCCCAGCATCGCATCAGATAAGACGGCATCACGCGCCATGCCACTGACATCGGGATTAGTCAGCGCCTGAACCCATTGGGTGAACTGAGGCTGAACGCCAGAGAGTGCAACTTCAGCCAGCTGCTGTTGAAATTGTTGAACCGCCGTACGATCCTGCCACATTGGCTGCATGTGATTCGCAGCGTAGAGCGAAGAAAGTTGGTTCAAATAACGCAGTGAAACGCCCTGTGGAAGCTGCGACAACAGCGCCGAACGCGATTGAGGTACACTCATGGTCGCCACTGAAACCACGGGTTGTTTAGCTACGTCTGCATAGGCTGGCATTACACTCAGCGCCAATGCACTCATTGCTATTGAACCACCGACAACCATATGGCTTAGACGGAATCTGTTATTCAGCACCATCCCTTGCTCCCTAGTTAGCTCATAGACACCGAATTTCGGAGCCTTAGCTTAATTATACAAATAGAAATGACATTTTGCCGTTTCACTGTCGGTTGGTGCGTCAACAACCCAGACATTGCACGTTAATTATATGATGATACGTCACTGGCTATATTCTGCCAAAAAAAACGGCCTTATTTGAAGGCCGTTTGCGTTAATAATGATTTCAGTATGCGGAATTTACAAGAAATTATGTCTCAGATTCTTCTTGAGCCACTGATTCTATAGGACTTTTCTCAGGAGCAAAGCCCCTCAACCCCACAACATGCACATGTTCAGTGTTATTGAACACTTTACGCACCAGTTTATAGGTAGTGCCTTTTTCTGGGCTGATGTTTTCTGGTGCCGCAATAATTAGCTGCATTTCCAGACGTTCACACAGCTCAAACAGCGTCGCAATGGATTTCGCATCCAGACGCGCTGCTTCATCAAGGAATAGCAGTCGGCATGGCGAAATATCTTTACCACGCAGGCGGCGAGACTCTTCTTCCCAACTCTGAACCACCATGACCAGAATGGACATACCGGTACCGATAGCTTCGCCCGTTGACAGCGCCCCACTTTCAGCACGCAGCCAACCGTCTGAACCACGGTTAACCTCTACTTCCATTTCAAGGTAATTACGATAATCCAGCAATTCTTCACCGATGGTTTGCGGCGTACGCTGTCCCATATCGATCTGTGGATTAAGACGCTGATACAGTTTTGCTAGCGCCTCAGAGAACGTCAGTCGGTTGCTGTTAAACAGATCCTGATGCTGCTCCTGCTGCTCTGACAATACCGTCAACAACGTTGAATGCGCTTCACGCACGTTAACATTCAAACGCACGCTATTCACCTGCCCGAAGGCCACCGTCTGTAGGCCTTGGTTGAGCATACGAATACGATTTTGTTCGCGCTGAATGGTTTTGCGAATAATGTTCGCCACGCTCTTCGAACTGATTGCCAGTTTTTGTTCGCGCGATGTCAGTTCTTCAGTCAAACGAGCCAGCTCAATTTCCATCTGTTCGATGGCATCGACAGGATCGTCGCTGCGAATAATATCCTGACGAATACGCTCACGCAGATGCTGGTAAACGGCAATGTAGAACTGGATTTTACGTTCTGGGCGTTTAGGATCTTCTGACAAACGCAGCACATCGCGCAGATGTTCGTTGTCCGCCACGGCCAGTCGTAACGCGCCTAATGCCTTATCCGACATAGAGCGCAATTCGTCCGCATCCATATAGGCAAGCTCACGACGATGCAAGCGACGTTCAACGCCGTTGTCTTTCACCAAACGCATCACCGCACACCAGCCCGCTTTCGCGGTGGTGACTTGTTCGCGGATCTGGTGGTAATCGCGCTCAACCTTACGTAGGCGTTTTTGCAGATTATCCATTTCAGATTCACAGAACATGATCTGTTTTTCGAGCTGATTGCGACGCGCACGGTTGTTGCTCAGTGCGGTATGCAACTCGTCGCGACGGATACGTGCACGCTCTTCCGCATTAGGATCGGCCTGAACACCGATATCTTGCAGCTCTTGCGACAGCTCTTTGAGCATGTCACGTTTAGCTTCAAACGAGCTTTTCAGCGAAGCTAAAACCTGATGATACTGGGCTAGCTGTGCCTGTTGCTGGCGAAGCTGTTCACGCGTCCGGCTGCGATCGGCTTCAGCATGCTCTAAACGCTGACGCAGTTTGTCGTTGAGATCAGAGTTTTCAGTTAGCATTCCGGCAGAATCGCTATAGCTGAAGTGCGCGCGACGCTGCACCACTTCCGTTAGCGCGAACGCCTGTTGCTTGGCCGTACGCTGATTCTGCTGAGCCTGCTGATAATCCTGACGTAGCTGCTCATGCTGTTCTGGATCGCTTTGCAATACAGAAAGCATCGGTTCCAGCTTAGCCAGATTGGTGCCGTGCTGTTGCAGATAACGCGCTGCTTCCTGTGCCTCTTCCAGTTCTTCACGGATCTCTTCGACACGATCTTGCAGGGTTTCATCAGCCAGTAAACCGATATGCGGCGTGAGCTTATGCAACAGCGCGACGCTCTCTTTAGCCTGCGACAGCTGCTGGCGCTGCTGTTGCGTCACGTTGTCCTGATTATTGAACTCTCGTTCAATCTCAGTACGACGGCTGTTGATTTGACGTAATTCAGCTTCTGGGTCCTGCTCAAAGGCCACCGCTAAGTGATTGCCAATGAAACGGCTAAATGCTTGATGTAAACGCTGCGTTTTTTGCACATCAAATGACAGATTCGCATAACGCTCTGCCAGCTCATCGCGCTGTGCATACAGCGTTTCTAAGCGGCTTTCACGCGCGGCACGACCAAACAGCGGCACCTCAGGGAAACGAGAGTAGCGCCATTGACGATCGGCAGTTTTCACCACCACGGCGCGTTCCAGTTCATCGGCGGCAAATACGCTGTCATCAAACGACTGCGGATCTCCTTCGATCAGATAGAGATCTTCTGGACAGTCTTCTAATCCCGCCAGATGCTCGCGCACCAAGGAAAGATCGGGAACAACAATCGCGTGTCGTGCTGGGCCATATAACGCCGAGAAATACGGCGCATCGTCGATGGTGACGTCATCGTAGATTTCAGACAGCAACACGCCACCAAAACGTTCGGCCAAAGCAATTAGGCGCCCATCTTCGGCACCGCTTGGCTGGCTTAAACGCTCGATTTGGCTTTCGATTTCACGTTTTTGATGAGCAACTTCGTCGCGTTCAACGGTCGATTCACGTTCACGCTCCAGCAATTGCTGCATCTGCTCAGTGACTTGACGACTGTCTGACAGCTCTTCGCCGCATTGTTCACTCAGTTGACTCAGCGCTTCCTGCGCGGCAAGCCACACAGGAGCCTTCGTCGTCAAATCTTTCGCTTTCGCCGTGATTTGCTCAAGCTCTTGGCGCAGCACCATACGGCGCTCGCTGGCTTCAGCCACATCAATCGTCAGCGTTTCAATGCGCTCTTCCATCTCACGCTGCGCATCATCCAGTTCTTCTGGCTGATACTGCTGGCCAGTGCGTTTGCAGAAGTCTTGCAACAGACGCTCGGCATCTTGTTGCGAACGCAAACGCTGCTCCAACTCGGCCAAACGCATGCGTAACGGCTGCACGCGCTCCGACTGATGCTGAAGTGAAGACCAGTCACGTAATAAATCACGCCCCGCCTGCCATGCTTCACTCCGGCTAACTTCGCCCACCAGCTTAACCACCAGCTGATAAGCATTTTCAAACTGTGAATGCGCGGCGCTGGCCACATTCATTTTCTGCTCAAGCTGCATCAGGATTTCAGTCGCTTCCTGCTCGCGCGCGCTGAACGTTTCTAGCCACTCTTCGCTGTTATCCGCATTGAGGTCGGGCAACTGACACACTTGACGCGCACGTTCTAGCGCCTGTAGCGCCTGCTGGTATTGAATTGCGCGGGTTTGCTGAACGTCCAAGGCTTGCTGATAATCAGCCAACTGGCTTTTTAGTTCGTCAACTTCAGCTTCCGCGGCTTCTGAACGGGCTTCATAATCTGCATGCAGATCGCTCGCCTCAGCCACCACTTCATTCTGTTCTTCTAAGCGGTAGGTCAGCTCTTCCAGATCGCTCTGATAGCGCTCGATCTTTTCCTGCTGGCGCATTGCGGTTTGCACCAGATTTAAATGATCGCTTGCCGCCTGATAATCGGTCTCGAGATCGGATTCAGACCCGCTTTGCTCGGCTAACTCACGCGACATTTCCACATGACGATACTGTTCCGCCAACAGCTGTTTACGGCCACCCAGCAATTCACGGCGCAGTAACAGTGCCTGATCGAGGTGTATGCGTCGTTCATTGGCATGGCGCATATAGTCAGCAGAAACATAAGACGTTGCTTCGGTGATCAGATGTTTGAACAAATCGCGGTCAGACTGCGTAACGCGAATCGCTTCCAGCGTCATGCGGTTTTCACGCAAAGCCGCTTCCATATCTTGGAAAGCTTTACGTACGCCGCTATTTTCTGGCAGCAAATAGTCACGCAGGGAGCGGGTAATCGCGCTGGAAATACCGCCGTAAAGCGATGCTTCAATCAGGCGATAAAACTTGCTGCGATCTGATGCCGAGCGTAAACGGCGCGGGATCACACCCAAATCAAACATCAAGGAGTGATAGTCGGTAATCGAGTTAAACTGTTTGAACTGCACGCCTTCAATAGCTTCCACGCGCTCTTTCAGTTCGTTCAACGGCAGCACTCGAGCCTGACGCTCACCCACGGTTTGCGTTAGGATTTCCGTTGGCTGGAATGACGTTGGCAAGCCTTGAATAGTGAACGGTTTGATATCCACTTTTCGATCGCGCCCAGCAACCTGTTGCAGGCGAACGCCGACTAACACACGCTGATGGCGTGAGTTAACCACGTCAAGAGTGGCATAACAGACACCAGCGCGTAGTTTTCCGTGCAAGCCTTTGTCGCGTGACCCTGACGTTGCACCAGCTTCCGTGGTATTACGAAAATGCAGCAGCGTTAAGTCTGGGATAAGCGCCGTGACAAACGCCGCCATGGTGGTGGATTTACCCGCACCGTTACCGCCGGACAGCGTTGTAACCAGTTCATCCAGATCAAAAGTTCGGGCAAAGAAACCGTTCCAGTTAACCAATGTCAGCGAGCGAAACTTTCCGCGTTCAATCATTCCTGTTCATCCTCCGCGTTGTCCGCGCTACCGTCTGCACTGGATTCGTTTTCTTCGTTTTCATCATTCAGTGATAACGTGTTTTCTAACGGCATGGCTTCACCGTCACGGATCATTCTCAACTGGGATTCACGTGGATCATCACCGCTACGCACATCTGCACCAAAGCGGAACACTGCTTCGGTGATGCGGAATTTCGTGCTGTCATTCCCCATGAAATAGACCATGCCTAAACGGCGTAGACGATTTAATGAGGTACGCACTTTCTCTTGCAGTTTCTGGCGGTCGAGATCCGAGCCCGTTGAACGCTGGTTAACGTATTTCAGTAGCTTGTTTTCATCGGCCAAAGACAGTAACTCGTCATAGAGTTCCTGCTGGCTGAAAATGCCTTCATGCGCCAAACGCTCAGGGCTAAGGTAGAGATAACACAGGATTTTTCCGACCATCATATCCAGTTCAGACAGCACCGAACGCGGGATCAACGTGGTCGAACGCGGCCTGAGGTAGAAGAAACCTTCAGGGGCGCGGATGAGCTCAACGTTGTAACGGCTATAAAATAATTCAAGCTCGTCCTGAAAATCCATCAGGAAAGCATGGTTATCTAGCTCATCAATGCCGATGTGACGGCCGGATCGCAGTTGGCTATCCAGTGCAGGGAATAGCGGGTTAAACACCGCTAGCGCCAGTTTAGCTGGCATCATATTTTCAGTATTTGTCGATGACATGGGCCTGTACCTTGGCTCCGTAATCATTGATTGCCTGCCATTGAGCAGGTAATCCGGTGAAATCAGCTTCAGCCACACCTAAGCGAACCGCTTGGTCGACCAAAATTCTTGCCAAATCGAAATGACGTTGGCGCGGATACTGGGTTAGGTATTCGCGCAAAACCGCGCCTAAATCCAATGGACGCTGTTCTTTTTGATAAATCTTCAGCTCTTGTTCAATCATTGCTGCCAGCTGTTCACGGATCTCAGAGAACTCTTCGTACTCCATATCCGGAGGTAGTTCGCCGGTGACCTCTTCGTTCAGCAAGGCCAGCTCTTCATCACGCATGTCGAACAGACGATCGGCATTGGCGATAGTCAGAGCCCACGGGTTATCAAAGTAGTTCTGAACTGACTGGCGTAAGCGCTGGGCAAAGACTCGGTTTTTATCCATATCAATCGCGGTACGGATAAACTTATGCACGTGTCTGTCGTAGCCAATCCACAGATCGATAGTCAACTGGCCCCAACTGATAATGCGGTCTAGCTTGTTTTGCAGATCAAACACCAGTTTATCAACAAACGCCAAATCAGGATTATTCAGGTTGGCATCTTGAATACGCAGCAGGTTTGCCTGCAGCTTATCACCCGCCGCTTCCAGCGTATCTTGCAATTCACGCAAGGTGCCCGAGGTTTCCGAGAGCAAGACTTCACAGCTTGAGATGGCAGCACGCCAATCTTTATTCAGCAGCGCCGCGATATCTGCTTTAACGCCCTGCTGCTGCTCATCCATAATGCGCTGGGTTAAGTCAATACTGTCGAAGATCTCAGCAACAGAGTATTTCAGCGGGGCAAACACATTACGATGCCAGTGATACTCATCACCGCCCTCTTCTGCCGCTTCGGCTGCACTGCGTAGCTCTTGCGCCACGATTGACAGCTGCATAGACAGGCGCAGCGTTGAGAACTCCCGCTGACGAATATAGTAATCCGTAATACCAATGCCTAACGGCGTTAACCGATAGATCGCGTTTCCGTCGGCTAACTCGCTGGTAAAGCGGTTGAGCAGGCGCTGCTTAACGAGATCGTTAATCGCATTGTTGGCACGGATGGCTACCGTTTCATGTGTTTGTTCAAAAGCTTTGCTGACGTGTCGGAATGCATCGATCAGTTCACCTTCACTCATCTCACCGTCTAGTCGTTCGCTATTCAAAGTGGCAATAGCCAAAATGAACGCCAAACGTTCGGTTGGAAGTGAAATTGAAAAGTCATTTTTCCGCGCCCAGGCAACCAGCTCCGGTACAGTCTGGGAGAAATCACTCATAGTTGGTCCTTCGTGTCGGGTTTGTGCGCCATCACATGGATGTAGCGCCCCAAACTCACAAAAGGCTCCTGACGACAATAACGCTGCTCCAGCGCTAATAGATCATCAAAAGCCTCAATTTGTTGCGTCTTGTCTCGTAGGTAATCATGGAATACCCGCACGCCCGTTTTACCGGAAATTGTCAGCCCAATGTCTTCAAGCCAGCCGTACACCTTTTGTGGATCCAACGGGTGGTCGGGTGACAACGTACGTGTCTTGCGTTTTTGCATCCCTTGATTGACGTATGCCGTATTGCCAATGATCACGTTTCGCATTAATAGACCATTGTAGTTATAGAACATTAACGACAAAGCGCCGCCTGGCGTTAAACACTTCATCAGAGATGCTAGCGTTTCTTGAGGTTCAGCGACCCATTCCAAAACCGCATGGAACAATATCAGATCAACCGGCTGTTCTAAATGCTGATGCATCTCTTGCGCAGGACTTTGCACAAAACGCATGTGTTGGATCACACCTTTTTCTTCAGCATAGGCCTGCGCCCGCTTTAGCATCTCACCCGAGATGTCACACAGCGTGATCTGATGACCGCGTGCGGCAAGCTCACAGGATACCTGCCCAAGCCCACCACCTGCATCAAGAATGTGTAAGGATCTTTGCGGGAGCTGCTTGAGCAACTGTTCCAGATCCTGCCATAACACTGCCTGACGGATTTTTCCTTTGGTCGTACCGTAAATGTTGCGCGCAAATTTTTCAGCGATATTGTCAAAATTACGATCTTGCGTACCTCGACTCATGAATATGTCGGCTCCTGAATATTTGCACAGCGCACCACCAGAAAAATCTCCCCGTGAGGGACGCTTTAAACCTGCTATTTTGACACAGGCTGGCTTAGAATGAATCTTATCGGCCACATATTCTATCTAGATGTCGTTTTTTCATTCAGAAAGGCACCTGATTCATGCTGTTTACGCTAAAAAAGTTTATCGGCGGGCTACTTTTGCCCCTACCACTGTTGCTGCTGATCGTCGCGGTAGGCCTGATTTTTATCTGCTGGACGCGCTGGTCTCGACTAGGAAAAATCTGTATTTCACTCGGTTGGCTTGGGATCTTGCTGCTAAGTCTGCAACCCGTCGCCGATAGATTATTGGCTCCGCTTGAAAACGGTTATCCTACATTAAACCAAACTAGCAACGCAGATTACATCGTGGTACTCGGCGGGGGTTATACTTTTAACTCTGATTGGGCACCCAGTTCGAACCTGATCAGCAACAGTTTGCCGCGCGTCACCGAAGGGATCCGCCAGCTTGAAATGAATCCCAATGCCAAAATTATTTTCACCGGTGCTGCGGCCATTGGCAATCCGGTGAGCAGCGCGCGCGTTGCCGCCAACGTAGCCGAAAGTTTAGGCGTTCCTGCTGATAAAATTATTGTGCTTGATAAACCGCGCGATACGCAGCAAGAGGCTAAAGAGGTGGCAAAGATTACCGACAAGCAGAAAATATTGCTGGTCACATCGGCAAACCATTTGGCTCGTGCACTACGCTTCTTTAAGGCCGAGGGGCTTAATCCGATCCCGGTTCCAGCCAATCAATTAGCTATTTCGTCACCGTTAAATCCTTGGGAACGCTGGTTACCTTCATCGCTTTATCTTGGCCATAGCGAACGGGCCTGGTATGAGACGTTGGGGAGTTGGTGGCAGGCAATCATCACGACAAAAGGTGAAAAATGAGACTCCGACTGATCAGCCTTTTTACGGCGATTATCGTATTTGAAATGCAGGTGGTTTTACTCGACTTGCTTTCTAAAGCTGAAAATATGCCGGTCAGCTTCAATCCGCTTAATGCTATCAGCGCTGTGGGATTTGTCCTCGGATGGACGACAGGGCTAAACACCGTGATGGCGCTGATCACAGCGGCAGTTGCTCTTTTACTTATCCCCGTTGGCGTCTATTGTCTTTGCCATGCTTGGCTTAGACAAAGACGCCGCTGAAGGTGATATCAATTACAGCCGATGCCTATTCACTAATAAGCATGCTAAACGATTGTGATGTTGCACGACCGAAGGTAGGTCAATGGTCTGCAATGTCCCTTCACGGATGACAACTTGCCCATTAATCACGCTGAAAGCCACGTTCCCTGGTGTACAGAAAACTAACGCCGCCAGCGGATCGTGTTTAGCCCCCGCAAGATTCAAAGTATTGAGATCAAACGCAACAAAATCAGCCGCCATACCCGTGGCTAAATAGCCAATATCGTCGCGGTTGAGTACTTTCGCTCCACCGCGCGTCGCCATCTCTAAAGCCTGTCTTGCAGTCATCGCATCAGGGCCGAAGCCAACCCGCTGCAATAGCAGCGCCTGCCGCGTTTCTGCAATCATGTTTCCTGCATCGTTAGATGCTGAACCATCTACGCCAAGGCCAACAGAGACACCTTCATCAAGCATTGTGCGGATCGGCGCTATGCCTGACGCCAACCTCATATTTGAACATGGGCAATGCGCCACACCGGTGCCGGTTCTAGCAAACAACGAAATTCCTGAGCGATCCAGTTTGACGCAGTGTGCATGCCAAACATCGGTTCCGACCCATCCTAAATCTTCGGCGTACTGCGCAGGCGTCATGCCAAAATGCGTCTGGCTGTAACTCACATCGCTGTCATTTTCTGCTAGATGGGTATGAAGTGACACACCATGTTCACGCGCCATCTGCGCGGTTTTCACCATTAACTCGCGGCTAACGGAGAAAGGTGAACAAGGCGCTAATGCGATACGCAACATGCTATAGCGCTGGGCATCGTGATAGCTATGAATTAAGCGTAATGAATCTTCTAAAATAGCCTGCTCATTTTCGACCAACTCATCGGGGGGTAATCCCCCCTTGCTGCGCCCTACGCTCATACTTCCTCGGCAAGCATGGAAACGCATACCTATTTCGCGAGCGCCATCAATACTGTCGTCTAAACGACAACCGTTTGGATAAACGTAGAGATGATCACTGGAAGTGGTACACCCCGAAAGCATCAGTTCTGCCATCGCGGTTTGAGTCGAAACTCGGATCATCTCTGGGGTAAGTCCAGCCCAAATGGGATAGAGATTATTTAGCCAGTCAAAAAGCTCACCGTCCTGCGCTTCAGGTATCACGCGCGTCAAAGACTGAAACATATGATGATGTGTGTTGATCAGTCCTGGAATAACGATATGCCCACGCAGGTCTATTTCTTCATCTGCTGGTGCAGCACAAAGCTCGTCACCACCAACGGCAACGATGCGATTTCCCTCCACCAGCAGACAGCCACCTCTAATTTCTCGTCGTTCGTCATCCATCGTGACGAGTAATTCCGCGTTCTTAAAGAGCAGCGTTCTTTTGTGCATTTTGTCTCTTCCTCCGCATAGCGATATATTCGCGCGTCGTGCTAAAGACCTCTCGAGCGGCCGTACTGTTTTCATTGACCTCTTGCAGCTCGCACTCTTTGCACCCAGGGATTTTTGCTTGTCTATCGCGGCCATTCAGGATCAAATTAGCGCCTATTGCCACAACGGTACCAATGGTAATCCCGCTGTGTAAGAACATCTCTGCGGCCTGTGGCATTTGTTGAAATAACTGCGGCACCATCACCGGTAACATGCCAAGACCAAGCGTTAACGCGACAACCATCCCATTATTGTTATTGCGATAATCAACCTGTCCTAGAGTTCGAATCCCTGAAACAGCAACCATACCAAACATGACGATTCCCGCACCGCCAAGCACTGGTTTCGGCACAGCGACAACAAAAGCCGCGAGTTTAGGGAACAGACCAAGGGTGATAAGAATGCAGCCAGCCACACCAACAATGAAACGGCTACGGACACCGGTCATGCTGACGAGTCCTACGTTTTGGGCAAAGGCCGCATAGGGGAACATATTAAAAAAACCGCCAAACAGGGTTGCTGAACCGCAGGCATAAAGACCGCGCTTCAATGTTTTTTGGTCGGCGGGACGGTCAACGATTTCCCCCATCGCCATCATCGAGGACATGGTTTCTACCATCACAACCACCATCACCATACACATCAACACCGCAGGGAAAAGATGAAATTCAGGAACTGCAAAACGCATCGGATAAGGGAAGGTCATCCAACTGGTCGATGCCACTTGGGAAAGATCGAGTTTCCCCATGAAGTAATATCCCAACGTGCCAATGATGATTCCCACCAACACGGCCACATTCTTCAGCATCCCCTTACCGAAGGTGTAAATTAGCATCACGACGCCCAGCGTGAATAAGGCCATCAACAGCGAACCGTAGCTACCAAAACTCACGGCGTCCAGATCTCCACCACCGATCCATCCTCCTGCCACTGGTAGGATCGACAGGCCAATAAGCGTCACTATCGTGCCCATAACGGCTTTAGGGAAAAAGCGGACAAGCTTACACACGAAGGGAGCACACAGTAGCGTAAACATCCCAGCGACAATAACAGCGCCCGAGATCCCCCCAATACCATACTGCTGGCCGATAAGCGTCATCGGAATAAGTGCAGCAAAGGTGCATCCCTGAACAATCGGGAGTTTGCTGCCAATAATATTAAATAAGCCGATTGACTGTAGGATCGTACCGCAGCCACAGATAAAGAGATCGGTACTGATTAAAAATATAATTTGCTCAGGCGTAAACCCAACGGCTTTACCAATAATTAAAGGAACGGCAATGGCACCGGCATACATCACCAATACGTGCTGAAAACCGTAAACTAACATTTGTCCAAGCGGCAATATTTCATCGACAGGATCGACATCTGTTTTTTTTTGAGGGGAGGTTTGACTCTCCTGTAAATAATTTTCTATGTGATTAATCGCTTTCACAATAACTCCCTCTATCTGCGAGTATTATTTAGATATTTCATTTGATGGCATGTAGAAAATGGCCCCTCTCCACGATCTACATCCCCGTTAAATTTATTGATTCAGCTGTTTATTTGGCGACTTCCTCTACAATTTCATTTTCACCGTTATCGTTTTCTAACTCTTTATCGGGATGATAACCATTGAAATAGAGATTAAGACTTACCGCACACACGGTAGCTAATAAAATACCGCTATGAAGCAACGGCTGAATTGCTGCTGGCAACTGGCTAAAAAAATCATGTGACACCGTGGGTATCATGCCAATACCAATACTGATGGCGACGATGTAAAGGTTGTAGCGATTAGTGCTGTAGTTAGCGCGTGAAAGGATACGGATCCCCGTTGCTAGAACCATTCCAAACATCACAATACCGGCACCGCCCAACACAAACTGTGGAATAGAAGCAACGATAAGTGCCATTTTAGGGATCAAACCAAACAGAATTAAAATCCCGCCCGACATAACACAAACCCAACGGCTGGAAATACCGGTTACGCTGACCAAACCCACGTTTTGTGAAAAAGAAGTATGTGGAAAACTATTAAACAACCCACCAATAACGGTACCAATTCCATCAACCCGTAAACCACGAATTATATCCGCTTGCTTAGTTGGCCTTCCTACAATATCGCCAAGGGCGAGAAACATCCCCATCGACTCAATAAAGGTGATCAGCATGATAATAGTGAGCGTAAGAATACTGACGGGTTCAAACGTAGGCATGCCAAATGCAAACGGCTTTATAGGAGCAAACCAAGCGGCGTTATCTAATCCAGAAAAATTCACTTTCCCCATAGAGAAAGCAATGGCAAAACCAAAAAGAATGCCGAGCAGTACGGAAATATTACATAGGAAACCTTTGGCAAAACGAGTCACTAGCAGAATAAAAACCAACACTAAGAGCGAGGTCCCAATATATATTGGACTACCGTAATCAGGATTCCCTTTTCCCCCCGCGGCCCAGTCAATACCCACCTGCATAATGCTAATGCCGATAGAGGTAATCACCACGCCGGTGACTACCGTAGGAAACAGCGGCATAAGCCGCCCGATGATGGGAACGAGTAATGTTGCAATAATACCAGACGCTATTGTGGCACCGAATATCCCCGTCAGCCCGATATTAGGATCAGCACCAATCGCCAGCATTGGCGTTACCGCAGCAAATGTGACAGACATAATAACGGGAAGACGGATACCGGCGAAACGACCAATCCCCAAACACTGCAACAGCGTCACTACGCCACAACAGAAAAGATCTGAGCTAATTAAAAAAGCGATTTGGTCTTTGGGTAAACCTAAGCTACCGCCGATAACCAAAGGCACGGCAACGGCACCAGCGTACATCACGAGAACATGCTGTAAACCTAGCGTGAACAGCTGTGCAATCGGTAGCCTGCGCTCGACGGCATCGTCTAACGGTATACTTTTACTGTGTTCTATTTTTAGATGCGGATTTATGACGCTCATGGACACATCACTCCTTACGGCTCGGCTAAATGGTGGGTTAACCAGCTACGATTCGAGAGCACTTGCTCCCCTATTTACGGATGTACAGCGTTTTCGTCAGCGCAAATAGTTTTAGAGTTGATAGAACACATCAGTTATTTGCGCACATGCCAACTATGCACAGAGCATGCGAACTTTTATTTATTGGAGGCTAAATAGGGAGATAAACGAAATAATTGCGGGCGGTATCACATTTGATACTTAATAAGACGTTATATTTCAGCGAAATTAGCGGGCGAAAGCATCATCGAGGAATGAAACAGGGCGTTTATTGGAACACCAAAATATCAAAGTGGTAGCAGTTTGTATCATTATCAGATTATCACCTCTCATAGTGATTGATAATTAACCAGCAACCTAATATGGCTTGCTGGTTTTCATGCTCAAATACAGCTCACAGTTAACCCAACCAAGGGAGCAGTTGCTGAGCTGCGCGTTCAACAACCGGACGATCTACCACGCCAGTATGTAAATAGCGCCCAATTGACTCCCACAGAACATATAGCCAGCGGCGTACCATAAAATCCTCGCTCACGGGGGCTTTCTGCAAATAGGAGTGAAGCAATTCGGTAGCCATACCATCTTCGCTCAAACGGAATAGATCATACTCACGCGGAGCCCAGAGCATCATTCCTGGATTCAGCATGGCAAGTAGCTGATCGCTTTTGGGATCTTTTAACATGCTTCTTAGCGTTAAGTTGCCATGAACCAGCACGCAGCTATCGTCAAAGCCCGCAAACAGCTCAGGCAATTGTTCTTTACTTCGAAACAAAATACGGCGAGCTTCAATGCTTAAATCAGACGTTGGCATATTGCCAAGCGTGGCCCAGATGACCTCCAAGCGCTGTGCGTACCAAGCTGGCCAGCGATTTTCCTGTACGCTGTCAACGTTACCCACACAACCGTGGCTATCAATGCGATGCCAAGAGAGGATCCCTTCTGCAATTTGGTCTTTTAAGCACGACCAGCGCTGCGGCGTTCGTGTCGGCGCTTCAACAGAAACACCGCGCAATCGTTCAATTAATAATACTTCTTTGAATGGGGACTGATGGGTTGTGAGAACGCCATAAACCGTCGGTAAGCGGATATCGCCCTGCCGTGCAAGCATCGACAGTTTGTAAGCTTCCTGTTGGGCAATTCCTTGGCATAAAAAAGTTTTTGCTACCAAAGGTAAAGGCGTGCCCTGCTGATTATAGAGGGCAAAAAGGCTGGCATACGGCTGTTCACTGATCTGTTCTAAGCGGCCAATTGACTCACCAAGAACAACGCTAAGTTCGGCTTTTAAATGATCCATGTTGTGATACAGGTTTTGCTGCATTGCGCGGTACCTTTTTTCACCAGATAGAAAGTTATCATGGCGGATTTATCAAGGTATTGTATTCGACTAGATCAAAAGAGCGTGCACTTGCACGCTCTTAATTTAAACATAAACGATTGGTGATAAATCAGCTTATTGAGCCGCCGCAAAAATAGCACGAACGGTTTCCAAATCTTCAATGGTGTCAACACCAGGGCTTGGCGCGGTTTGCGCAACATCCACATGAATTTTTTCACCGTACCAAAGCACTCGCAGCTGCTCGAGCATTTCAATCTGCTCAAGATCGCTAGGTGCCCAAGTAACATAGCGGCGAATAAAACCAGCACGATAAGCGTAAATACCAATGTGGCGCAGGAAAACGTTGCCAATTTCATCACGTGATACCGCAAAGCGATCGCGATCCCAAGGAATTGTGGCGCGTGAGAAGTAGAGCGCATAGCCATTTTTATCACAAACGACTTTTACCGCATTTGGATTAAACGCCTCTTCGCTAGTCGTAATCGGTACCGCCAACGTGGCCATACCCGCTTCGCTACCGGCCAAATTCTGCGCCACCTGACGGATAATGGCTGGCGGGATCAACGGCTCATCGCCTTGAATGTTGACGATAATCTCATCATCTGCAAAGCCACATTTTTCAATCACTTCAGCCAAACGCTCGGTGCCAGAATGATGATCGGCTCGCGTCATGCAAACTTCACCACCCGCCGCTTCTACAGCTTGCTTAACATCTTCATGATCGGTAGCCACAATGACGCGTGCAGCGCCAGACTCCAGCGCTCTTTCCATAACATGCACAACCATCGGCTTGCCGCCAATATCGGCTAAAGGCTTGCCCGGTAGGCGTGTTGAAGAGTAGCGAGCAGGAATAATAGCAATAAAACTCATCAGATTATTTCTCATCCACTGGAAGTTGGCGGGCTTCATTCTCGAGTAATACTGGAATACCGTCACGCAACGGATAACCTAGGCGGTCCGCTTTGCACACTAATTCCTGATTTTCTTTATTGAAGTAGAGTTTTCCATTGCAGACAGGGCAAGCAATAATTTCGAGTAAACGATGATCCATGATTGTTCCTAAACGAGTTCTTGTATCAGCGAAAAAGCATGATGTAAGGATAACCCGCAACAGCAAAATTATCACGGCTTGTATGACCATACGGCCAAAAACCGTTTAATGAACCGCTCTATCTATCAGATTGATAACCCAACATCTCATTATGACGTTTGTTTGGGTTTGGGGCGTTTTCTCTCTAGAAACACAGAAATCTAAACTGTTCAAAAACCATACCAACTCACCGCAACCATCCCGCTGTTATGCGAGACAAATCACATATTAGGCGCACCGATGGTCCGTTTTTCCGTTGTGGCACAAGTGTTGAATCTAATTCAATCAGCCATGGATAGCGTCGAGTATTCCCCCCCTCAAACTCGCCACTTTTCATTACTTTTAATCACTGCTAACTCTGATGACCAGCCATAACAATCTGGTTCGTAATAGCGTTACGTAATACGTAAGGAGATACCCATGAGTGCGCCAAGCACCTCATCATCAATCCGTCGCGTTGATGGACTGGCAAAAGTCACTGGAACAGCCGTCTACGGCAATGACATTACCCTACCCGGAATGTTGTATGGCGTGTGCCGCTATGCCGATATTGCCGCAGGCAAAATTGATAAACTCGATCTTAGTGAAGCATTAGCGATTCCAGGCGTCGTCAAGATCGCAACATATCAAGATATCCCCGGCGAACCCGTCGTTGGCATCATGGTGAAAGACTACCTCCCTATTATTAAAGATGAAGTCGTTTTTCACGGTGACGTAATTGCGGTTATCGCCGCAGAAACCTACGAAGCCGCCTGTCTGGCAGCAGACAAAATTCATATTTCTTATACGCCTTACGCGCCCATTACCGACGTTGAGCATGCACTAGAACCCGATGCGCGGCTTATTCATCCGGAAAGAGGGAATAACATCGCGGCGCATCACCACACGATTAAAGGCGATATCGATGCAGGATTCTCCGCCAGCGCACATATTCTTGAACGCGAATATGAAGTTGGTTTTCAGGAACATGCTTACATTGAGCCTGAAGTGGTGCTCACTTGGCTCGATCCCACCGAACGCCATTTGATTATCTCCGGTTCAATCCAAAATCCACATCGTGTACGCAGCTTTGTCGCAAGATTTATGGGTTGCCCACAAGGACATATCAATATTAAGCGCGCGGTGATGGGCGGCTCGTTTGGTGGTAAAGACGATATTATCGATCATCTTGCCTGCCGCTCTGCGCTACTAACAACGCTAACGGGCAGACCGGTTAAATTTTGTTATACCCGCGAGCACTCAATTTTAGAAAGCTGCAAGCGCCATCCCTATAAAATGAAATATAAGGTCGGGCTGGATGATTCGGGCCAGATCTTAGCCATGAAGGTCGATATCCTCGCCGACAGCGGAGGGTATGCAGCTTCAACACCTTTCGTCACCTGGAGAAGCTCGGTTCAGGCTGCTGGGCCTTATCGCATCCCTAATATTCGTATCGATGTGACCGGCGTATACACCAACAACAGCTATACCTCTGCCATGAGAGGTTTTGGCTCACCACAGGTGGTATATGCCAACGAATCATTAATGGACGAAATCGCCGAGTATTTAAAGATATCCCCCGTCGATATCCGCCAAATTAACGCGTTAAAACAAGGTGATGCGTCAATTACTGGACAAGTTTTTGACAAGCATACCGTATCCGCCCTTGAGGTTTTAAGTAAAGCGGTTACCTCAGCTGAGTTTGATAGCAAGCGCCAGCATTATGCTCAACTCAATCAACAAGGTGGCGTTTATCGCTATGGTATTGGACTGGCCCTCAGCTACCGCGGATGCTCTATTGGTGCCGAAGGTGTCGATACTTCAACCGCGCTGGTGCAGGTGAACGAAGACGGTAGCGTAAACATCGCGACTTCCGTATCTGAGAATGGCCAAGGGCTACAGACCACCATGTCGCTCATCGCCGCAGAGGCTTTTGGCATTCCATTGTCTGAAATCATGTTTAGCGAACCACCCACCTCCGTGATTGGTGACGGCGGTTCTACCGCCGCGACACGTGGAACGCTCGTCGGCGGCGGCGCGATCCTTGACGCTGCGGTTAAAATTAAGCAACGCATTTTAGGCGTTGTGGGTGACGCGCTAGGCACGAAAGAATTAGATAATACGCTGTGGGCAAACGGGTTTATCAGCAACAAAAATAACCCATCACAAACGATAGATTTCAAAACAGCCGTGAACAAAACCAAATGGGCTAGCGTGAGTCTGACCGAATATGGTTGGTTTGTACCACCACCGATTCACTGGGATGAGGAAAAAGGAACCGGCAGCCCTTATTTCACTTGGGTTTATGGCTGCCAAATTGCCGAGGTGCGCGTCAACACCAGCACAGGGAAAACGGATCTTCTCCACGTCACGGCTGCACACGATGTGGGTCATATTATTAATCCGGTGGGTTTCAATGGGCAGGTCAGCGGCGGAATAGCGCAAGGGTTTGGTTATGCGTTACTTGAAGACTTTAACATTGAAAACGGGCAGGTTAAGTCAGAAAACTTTGATACCTATCTACTGCCAACCATTAAAGATATCCCTGAAATTACTATTATCGGCGTAGAAAATCCCGATCAGGCAGGCCCTCTCGGCGCTAAAGGCATTGGTGAGCCCGCCACTGAATTAGCCGCAGCGGCCATTAACAACGCCCTTAGCTTTGCCTTGAACGCTCGCTTCAACAAACTGCCGCTGACCCTTGAGCAGGTTATTTTAGGTTATAACCTCAAAAAACCAGCCAGGCAAAGTGAGTTAATGGTTGAAACCGATAACAAAAAACAGGTTTTGCGTTTAACTGATGTCACAGTTACACGAGCCAAAACGCTGCCGGAGGCCTTAGCGTTGCTTGCTCAAGATGACGTTAGCATTATTGCTGGCGGCACCGATGTTATCGTTCAAGGACGTTTACAGACCAAGGCCATGAATCTTATTGATATATCGCGCATACCTGAATTGACGCAGATTACCAAAGATAACGGCGCTGTCGTCATTGGTGCGGCGGTGACATTTAACCGTATCGTCGAGCACGAATTGATTCGAGAACGCTATCCCCTGCTCGCACAAGCATGCAAAACGGTTGGTTCAAACCAAATTCGTAACCGCGCCACTATCGGCGGCAATATGGTTAACGCCGCCCCCTGTGGTGATTCATTGCCTCCTTCAATTATCTATGATGCCCAAATTGAGCTGCAGTCGCTTGATGGCGCACGACGCATGCCGCTGTGCGAGTTCCTACAGTCAGGATATAAAACACAGCGTAAGCCTAATGAGCTGATGACTAAGGTCATATTGCCACCACCGCCAAACCCAAGGCCACACGCTTTCTATCATCAGTTGGGGCGTAGAAATGCGCTGAACATCACTCGTCAGAGCCTAACCTGCCTAATTGCTTGTGACGCAGATGGCATAGTGAACTATTGCCGTTTAGTCGATGGAGCGTTGTTTAGCAAACCACAGCGGCTTCTCGATATCGAACGCTGTTTACTAGGCCACCGACTCACACAGGAAACAATCGATCTCGCCAGCCAGCTGTTAGAAAAGCTGATTTATGCCGCTATCGGCAAGCGCTGGTCAGCCGCCTACAAACAACCCGTGTTTATTAATATGTTCCGCGACATGATGGTGGAAGCCACCGATTCTCTCTATCAATCAGAGCTGGCATAAGGAGTTGATGATGAGCAATATCAAAGTGAAGGTAAACGGCAAGCTGATTGATGCGCAGGTAACAGGGCAAATGCGCCTGCTCGATTTCGTGCGAGATAAACTGAGCTTAACGGCAACAAAGGAAGGATGTGCCGTTGGTGAGTGCGGCGCTTGTACCGTTATCATGGATGGAAACGCCGTTTGCTCCTGTTTAGTTTTAGCTGAGCAATGCGACGGTGCCGACATTACCACGCTCGAAGGATTACGTGACGATCCTATGACTCAAAAGCTTCAAAATGCATTTATTGAGCATGGCGGCGTGCAGTGTGGCTTCTGTACGCCAGGCGTTCTTGTTAGCACATCGGCATTGCTGGCTAAGCACCCCAGTCCAAGCGATGAGCAACTCATGGATGCGCTTGAAGGCAACATTTGCCGCTGCACGGGTTATCAACCAATCATTCAGTCGATTCATGCAGCGCTGAAAAGCTAAAGATCGTCTTGATTTGCCACATTAAAAATCGGCCTAGTGCCGATTTTTCTTTTTATTAACATCAAACACACTTAAACAAAACATGTTGCAGTTGGTTTTGCAGAGGAGTAAATTATCAAACGTGACACACATCACAATTTCCTGCAAAAACTAGAAAGTAAGATACATATGAAACTGCTGCATAAAATCATCGCGATGTTCGCCAATTACAGTAACTGATTGGCTAAAGGGCAATGGAAACAACCATTGCCCTTTTTGGTATTTAGGCCTGCTGTAATACACTATCCAACAACCAGCCATCACCCCAATAATGGCGCCAATCATCTGGCTGATGCTGGATTTTAACTTCGGTCGCCTGCTGCCAAGTCGCAAAAAGAGTAATAGCAGCTTTCAGCTCCGCCCTCTTTTTCTCCGTAAACCGTACCCCTTTTTCTTGATGGAGTGATTTAAGCTCCAGCACCTTTTCTTTACGATGCATTTTGGCATCGATCCGGCCAACTAAAGCGCCACGCTGAAGTATCGGTAGCGAAAAATAGCCAAAGGTTCTTTTAGCTTCAGGGGTATAACATTCTAAGCGGTAATCAAAACCAAATAATTCAGATGCACGCCTTCGATCCCAAACAACAGGATCAAAAGGAGAAAGCAACGTGGTATGCGTTGCCTTTATTTCGTTGTTTTGTGCTTTTGCTAATAAATGCGCAAGGCTGTGGTGAATGTAGTAGTGCTCTTGGGTTTCCAGTTCACGCACTGCGATTATCTCTTGGCTGTCCAACAGATTATTTATCGTCTCTTTAATATCAATTTTCTTCAGTCGATAATAATCGGCTAGCCATTGCGCTTTAAATGCACCTAAGCTGCGTGCGCTATTGGCTATCATTTGTTGCTGAGCAAGCGCAGGGCTAATACCGTGTACATCATCATTCCACTCTGGCATAACGCGTTCAGGCAAGTCGTAAACGCGGTGGAAATTAATTCGCTCTTTCACCATCAGTTGACCACAGGAAAACAGCGTTTCCAGATGCCGTTTCTCGGGTTTCCACTCCCACCACCCACTGGTTTTTTTATTCTTCGCGCTAAAATCGGTGGCTTTAACAGGTCAGTTATGGCGGATCTGTGCCAGAAACTCGCTAATGTCATCTTGATGCTTCAAATGCCACTCTGGGGAATATTTCCATCCCAAATTTTCCGGTGACATCATCTGCGGGCGAACTAGCCGATAATCCTCTTTTGGGATAAAGCATGCCTCATGCGCCCAATATTCAAAGATATCGCCGTTGCGTAAAGCCTCATTCAGCCACTGCTCGGAATACATACCCAGACGCGAAAACAACACCAGATAGGGACTACGAGCGACAACGTTGATCGTATCAATTTGTAGCAAACTCATTTGACGTATGCACACGATCGCATCAAGAGGCGTTGCTTTTCTTCTGCGCGGTTTATCTAAACCTTGAGCATGAAGATGCAGGTTTCTAAGCGCACTTAAAGGTAGGGATATTTCAGCCATCGTAGCCAGACGAACCTCATGATGAGAAAGCCGGAAAGATGATTATACGCAAAGCATATCGAGTTGCAGCAAGGAAGGGAAAACAGTTCAGCCAGCGTGAAGATGCGTAGGGAATAACGCTGGCTGATACGATGTCATCAGTAGGCGATGACGTCTTCTGCGGTGAGACCGCGACTACCTAGGTAAGTTGAGAATTCAACGCGCTGACCTTCTGTCAGTAATTTTTTGCGTGAATTAGCAATGCCTGAACGATTAACGTAGATATCATTTCCACCATCCAGTGGAGAGATAATACCGAAGCCTTCAGACTGGCTGTACCATTTTACGAGACCCATTTTCAGTGTCATATTTTTTTACCTTATATTTACATCCCTCTAAATTCTAGTTCAGATTAGGATGTGTAGCTCATATTCAAGTTATCGTTAAGAACCTCTTCGAGCGGATTATTAAAAACAAAAGCCCGCCAGTGGCGGGCTTTCTGGTCTTGTTACTGACTCCGCAGAGCGTGCTAACACCCTTGGGGCTAGCTTACTGCGATAACGATCAGTTCAGTATCAAAACAAGTTCTCTGTAATCTTACAGAGCAACAACATTCGCAGCAGCCGGCCCGCGCGGGCTGTCCTGAATGGTGTATTCTACACGCTGGCCTTCGGCCAGAGTTTTGAAACCTTCGCTAGCGATAGCAGAGAAATGTACGAATACATCTTTACCGCCGTCGTGCTGTTCGATGAAACCGAAGCCTTTGCTTTCGTTAAACCATTTTACCTGACCGGTCTTCTTAGTCATTTGTATTACCTTTATAACTGATATCACTTAAAAAATTTGCCCTAAGGCGTAGGGGCCGAGCTCAGAAAGATTACTTATGGATGGCACTAAGAAGGTGGTTCGTCTAACAAGCGGAATCGGAAGATAACGTCTTAAGGAGGAACTGCTTTATCTCATGTCGTGCATAAATAGGTCTATATCACAGGCCACAGTCATTTACTCATAAAGGTGATTGATGAGCAAGCCTTTCTTTTAAAAAAAATGACGCTACGGAAGTATTTAAACGTAAAACTATATGCATCCGAAGATAAAAGCAGCAGATTTATTTATTAGCATTTGAAAACTAACGATTAGTTTTAATCAAATTCGTAATTTTTGCTAACAATTCATTCCCATGTTCAGCTGGGATTTCTGCATTAACGGGCAGATACCACCAATTAGGCTGAGCAAATTTGCGGCATTTTACCGCGTCTTTTTCAGTCATTAACAACGGCTGTCCTTTCGGTGTCAACGCACTTAATGTCTTCAGATCATATTCTTGGTGATCGGCAAATGCGACTGCGTTGACGACTTGCGTACCCAATTGGCTCAGCGTGGCAAAAAAGCGAGGAGGATGCCCTATTCCCGCCATAGCAACAGCCGGAGCTAAACTATCGGCAGCACAGCGTTCACCAGTATGCATATTCACTAAAATACGTCCAACTAGCATCATGGGTATTTCACCCGTCGTGGCCTCTCCACCGTTAGTGATAACGGCATCAACACGACGTAAACGCCCTGCTCGCTCCCGCATAGGGCCAGCAGGTAACCACCAGCCATTGCCAAATCGACGAACGCCATCCACGACAACCAGTTCAACGTCACGTGCCAGCGCATAATGCTGTAGGCCGTCATCGGTGATGATGACATCTACTGCCGAATGCTGAAGCAAGGTTTTTACGGCATCACTACGCTTAGGCGCAACGGCAACTGAAGCCCCCGTTCGTTGATAGATGAGAACGGGTTCGTCTCCCGCTTGCGCCGTTGACGTTTCACTATTCAATAATAGAGGGTAATGATCTGAGCGCCCACCATAGCCACGCGACACGACGCCCACGCGAAAACCACGCGTCTGTAATTGTTCAACCAGCCAAATAACCACGGGTGTTTTACCATTGCCACCCGCAGTTAAGTTACCGACCACAATCACGGGGCAAGGCGCTTTCCAGCTTTTTAACCAACCCATGCGATAAAAAAATTGGCGGATACCGCTCACTAGGCCATACAGCCAAGAGAGCGGTAACAGGAGCAGGTATAAAGGCGATTGCCCAGACCAGATGCGCTCAATCATTGCCCGAATTGCAACCTATGCAGCTGAGCATACGCCCCATTCTTCGCCAATAGCGTTGCATGATCGCCACGCTCGGCGATATAGCCATCCTCAACCACGATAATTTCATCGGCTTTTTCGATAGTTGATAAGCGGTGAGCAATAACCAACGAAGTGCGGTTTTTCTGTAATTCATCTAGCGCGGACTGAATCGCACGTTCAGACTCGGTATCTAGCGCGGATGTCGCTTCATCCAAAATAAGAACCGGACTATCGCGCAGCAACGCACGAGCAATAGCGATACGCTGACGCTGTCCACCAGACAGCAATACGCCGTTTTCGCCAATGACAGTGTCTAAACCGTTGTCCATTTTCTCAATGAAGTCCATCGCATATGCCATGCGAGCCGCTTCTTCAATTTGTTCACGGGTATAAACTTCATTACGCGCATAGGCGATGTTGTTCGCAATAGTATCGTTGAAGAGATGAACATTTTGCGAGACCAAACCTACCTGATTACGTAGAGAACTCAGCGTATATTCACGTAGGTCATGCCCATCCAGCAGGATCTCGCCCTCTTGGATGTCGTAAAAACGCGTCAACAGATTCGCAATCGTTGATTTGCCGGAACCTGAGCGCCCCACTAAGGCCACGGTTTTATTCGCAGGAATTTTAAAGCTCACGTTTTTCAGCGCAGGGGCGCCTTTATTGTTATAGCTGAAGGTCACATCACGAAACTCAACATCACCTTTAGCACGCTTAACTTCCAGCTTACCGGTATCTTTTTCCTGTTCGAGATCCAAAATCGCAAACAGCGTTTGACATGCCGCCATACCGCGTTGGAATTTAGCGTTGACGTTCGTCAGGGACTTCAGTGGACGCATTAATGCAATCATCGAAGAGAACACCACGGTAATGGTACCCGCCGACAGAGTTTCCATTACCGATGGAATGCTTGCTGCATACAGCACGAAAGCAAGGGCAAAGGAGGCAATCAACTGAATAACCGGGTCTGAAACAGAAGACGCAGCGACCATCTTCATATTCTGCTGACGCATCCAGTTACTGGTTTTGTCAAAACGCTTGCTCTCTACTTCCTGACCACCAAAGATCAGCACTTCTTTATGACCCTTTAGCATCTGTTCAGCGCTAGTGGTCAATGTGCCCATCGTGTTTTGCATATTCTTACTGATGTTACGAAAACGCTTCGACACCATGCGAATCGCAATTGAAACCACAGGAGCAATTACAATCAGAATCAGCGATAACTGCCAGCTGTAATAAAACATCATACAGAACAATGCAATAATCGATGCGCCTTCACGCACAACCGTGATCAATGCATCGGATGACGAAGAGGCAACCTGCTCAGAGTCATAGGTGATTCGCGATAGGAGCGTACCCGTCGACTGCTGGTCAAAGAAGGAAACCGGCATACCCATCATATGGCTGAACAAGCGACGACGCATATTCATCACCACCTTGCCGGCCACCCAAGAGACGCAGTAGCTGGAGATGAAACCAGAAATCCCTCGTACGATCATCAATCCAATAACGACGAATGGCATCCATTTCAGAATATCGGACCCTGTCTTGCCAAAACCATCATCCAATAATGGCTTTAACAAGGAGAGCATGTAGGCATCACTACCCGCGTTAATTACGAGGGCAACTGACGCAACAATCAGGCCTGCCTTGAAAGGAGAGATCGATGGCCATAAGCGACGAAATGTTTGCCAGGTCGAAAGATCTTTGTCATTCAGCATTTAGTTAACCAGCTTAGGATGAAATAGCGGATCATTTTACTCATTATGGCTCCTTACGCCAAACCAACCGTGATACCAACGTGGATTTAATTGCGTTTTTAGTTCATTTATTCGCCAGATATCTGTTTTTGCCGTCATTATGACCTCTCCAGCATGTGCAGTATCATGCCAATGAATATTTTGTGCGCGATAACGCGCGGTCACTTTTGGTGAAGGAAAATGCCACTGAGAAAATCGAGCCGAGGAACTTATCGCCTCGTTTGGTTCAACCGTGCGCAGAAGTAGGCTACTCGACGAGGTATTGCTGCCATGATGTGGAACCTGCAAGATACCGGCCTTAAGCTGCTTTCTCCAGCGCTGTACCAACTGAGTTTCAGCTTCCGTTTCTATATCTCCAGTAAGCAGCATTTTACGCTCTCCCACTGCAACCATGACGACACAAGAATCATTATTTTTCGGGACAGCAATCTGATGTGGTGGCCAAAGCACCGTAAAACGCACACCTTGCCAGACCCAATCACTACCAATGTGGCAGGAGAAATCGCGAGGATCGGGGCTTCTAACCCAAGCTAATGGAAACGCATGACTAAGAGAATATCGCCCCCCACTATGGTCTGAGTCGCTATGGCTAATAACCATGCCATCCAGATTCAGCCCATGCCAATTTAAGTAAGGAATAATTTCACTGGTAGCAATATCTCCGCCGTCCCATTTATTACCTGTATCATACAAAATTGCATTACCGCGGCGTTCGATAAGCACCGCCAGTCCGTGCCCCACATCCAGCATATGAACACGCAGCTCAATATCATCACTCTTTTTAGCACCAAATATCCAAAGATAAGATACGGCCTGAACTACACACCAAAGCGGCAAGCCTGCTTTAGAAAAAGAAAAATTCATAACAAACAGGGTTAGGAAGCTCAGGCTTATCCAGAGCCCGCCGGTGCTACTATCTGTCCAGAGCGTAGGCACACTTGTTAATCCCCATTGCATCACATCTAGCAGATATCCTGCCGCGTGCCATGCACCTAACGGGTCGTTCCACCAACAGGAGCCTATACCCACTAAAATCAACGGCACAACAAGATAAGTGACCAAGGGCACGGCAAAAAAATTGGCCCACAGCGCACTCCCGCTGATGCCATGAAACAAATAAATTTGTACGGGCATCAAGCACAAAGCGATGCCAAACTGCAGATGTAATAGCCTCAACCAAAAGAATCGTTTCTGCATTTGTAACGATGAGGGCAATGGCGCCAGCCAATACCAAAACAAAAGGCTGGAAACTGCCATCACAGATAGCCAAAAACTGTCAGACAGCAATACAAGCGGATCCCAAACAACCATAAGACAGACCACATTTAGCAGATATTTCTTGGGCGGGATAAACTTTCCCCAAACGCCATAGCCAGAGATAAGCAGCATTGCAACACCAACGCGAATGGCCGGAGGATTAGCTCCTGCAAGCCACACATAAACCCAGCCAACGCCCATCATCATTGCCATTGGAAAATAAGGATTAATCCAGCGAAGAGGAAAACACAGCTGTATCACCCTAGCTACACACCATCCCAGCATCGCCGCTAAAGCAATGTGTAATCCAGAAATAGCGAGCAAATGAGACAAGCCATTTATGCGAAAAAGTGAATTCTGCTCGCGTGTAAGTAGCGCTCTTTCACCAAAAGCCAATGCAACGATAATGGCCTTAGAAGATGTATCCGGTATTGCTTTTACCGATCTGCTTATAATTTGTTGTCGCCAACCACACCCAATAGATAGCCGTTGGTAAGCCGTCGGCATGCCTTGCAAAACAATATGATGCCCGACTGATGTTCGTTGTGCGTCGTACCCGCCTTGGTTGAGACGTCCATGAACGGGGCGCAAGCGCGCGGTTATTGCCCAACGCTGCGCAGCGCAAAATGAGTAGCGTTCTGAGTTCCAATATAAGGTGATATCGAATCTCTCTTTCACATCTTGGCCATTAACCGTAGAAACGCGAAACGTTACCTTGTCCTGTGGCGATAAAACGCCAAGCGCTACGCTTATAACGTTTCCCGTCAAATTGACAGGCCGAGAAATATCATAGTCCAAAGGTGCTAGTACGTTCTCCGCGCAAGCGATCCCCCATGCTAGCCCCAGTATTACAAATGCAATTTTTCGAAAGCGTCCAGAACAAATACAAAAAAACAGCAACGCAACCGGCAAGGCCCCATAGGCATAATATTTTGCGGGCAAGCTAGGAAAAAATATTAACGGCAGGCAGCCTAGCGCAGCACAATGAATACTCTCATCCCATGTCATTCTCACCGGTAATGCCTCTTATTAAGCAGATACGGCATGTTGGCTGAAGTGAGTGAAAGTAAAAATGGCCTGCATTGAGTAATGCATAAGAGATTGAAAGGAATCGTAGTAACAGAGTTTGGCTGAACTTTTTATTGCGAATAGCATCGCAAGTTTCGTCAGAAAACGTTAATTGTGCAGAGGTTTACGAATGAATTTTAGATATGAAAACGGCACCCGAAGGTGCCGTTTTAGACTCTAAGCAGGTTGCTTAAGCGTAGATGTTCGCCCGGTCACGTAGTTCTTTACCAGGTTTAAAATGGGGAACGTATTTACCTTCCAGTTCCACTTTATCACCAGTTTTAGGATTACGACCGACGCGAGGCGCACGGTAGTGAAGTGAAAAACTGCCGAATCCACGGATCTCAATGCGTTCACCGTCAGCAAGCGTTGTTGCCATATGCTCAAGCATTTCTTTCACTGCATCCTCAACCGCCTTCGCAGGCAGATGTGGTTGCTGGCTAGCAAGTCTTTCAATAAGTTCGGACTTGGTCATATTTCCTCCAAGCTATTTCCCCTCATTGGGGAACGCACTTTGCAGCTTAACTACCGTTACAGGGCGGCCGAAACCGCCCTCATCATTATTCGCCTTTAGCTGCCTTGAATGCTTCAGCCATTGCATTAGAGAAGTTAGGTGCATCTTCCTGCTTGTTGTTAACAACAGCGATTGCATCTTTCTCATCAGCTTCGTCTTTAGCACGTACAGACAGGCTTACAACGCGATTCTTGCGGTCTACGCCAGTGAATTTAGCTTCAACTTCGTCGCCTACGTTCAGAACCAGAGTGGCATCTTCAACGCGGTCACGGGAAGCTTCAGAAGCACGCAGATAGCCTTCTACGCCATCAGCTAATTCAACTGTAGCACCTTTAGCGTCAACTGCAGTTACTTTACCAGTAACAATTACACCTTTCTTATTCATAGAGATGTAGTTGTTGAATGGATCTTCTGCCAGTTGTTTAACGCCAAGGGAGATACGCTCGCGCTCTGCATCAACCTGCAGAACAACTGCTGCGATTTCGTCGCCTTTCTTGTATTCACGTACTGCTTCTTCGCCTGCAACGTTCCAGGAGATGTCAGACAGGTGAACCAGGCCATCGATGCCACCGTCCAGGCCGATGAAGATACCGAAGTCAGTGATAGACTTGATTTTACCTTCAACGCGGTCGCCCTTATTGTGGGTTTCTGCGAACAGCTGCCATGGGTTAGATTTACACTGCTTCAGACCCAGGGAGATACGACGACGTTCTTCGTCGATATCCAGAACCATAACTTCCACAACATCACCAACGTTAACAACTTTGGATGGGTGGATGTTTTTGTTGGTCCAATCCATTTCGGAAACGTGAACCAGACCTTCAACGCCTTCTTCGATTTCTACGAAGCAGCCGTAATCAGTCAGGTTAGTCACGCGACCAGTCAGTTTGGTACCTTCTGGATAACGCTTAGCAATAGCTACCCATGGATCTTCGCCCAGCTGTTTCAGGCCCAGAGATACACGAGTACGTTCGCGGTCGAACTTCAGCACTTTAACAGTGATTTCGTCGCCCACATTCACGATTTCGCTTGGGTGCTTAACGCGTTTCCAAGCCATATCAGTGATGTGCAGCAGGCCGTCAACACCGCCCAGATCAACGAATGCGCCGTAGTCAGTCAGGTTCTTAACGATACCCTTAACTTCCATACCTTCTTGCAGGTTTTCCAGCAGCTGATCACGTTCTGCACTGTTCTCAGATTCGATAACGGCACGACGAGAAACAACAACGTTGTTGCGTTTCTGGTCCAGCTTAATGACTTTAAACTCAAGCTCTTTGCCTTCGAGGTGCAGAGTGTCACGTACCGGACGAACGTCTACCAGAGAACCTGGCAGGAATGCACGGATACCGTTCAGCTCGACAGTGAAGCCACCCTTAACTTTACCGTTGATAACGCCGGTAACAGTTGCAGCTTCTTCGTAAGCTTTTTCCAACGTGATCCAAGCTTCATGACGCTTAGCTTTCTCACGGGACAGCTGAGTTTCACCGAAGCCGTCTTCAACTGCATCCAGAGCAACATCAACTTCGTCGCCTACCTGAATTTCCAGTTCGCCCTGTGCGTTTTTGAACTGTTCTGCTGGGATTGCAGACTCAGATTTCAGACCAGCGTCAACCAGTACGATATCTTTGTCGATAGCAACAACAACGCCACGAACGATGGAACCCGGGCGGGTTTCGATTGTTTTTAAGGATTCTTCAAAGAGTTGAGCAAAAGATTCAGTCATATTGATAATCTTCAGGGTTCTTTATTTTAACGTCCATCAGGCATCCTGCTAGATGGGGTTGTTTAACATGCCCCGCGACAATCCATAGCGGCAGGGAGGGTAATATTATACATCGTTCAGCAATATTAGCTGAACAAATTTATCAATAACAACAATAGCCATAATGTAGTTTAACATTATGGCTATCGGCTTATCCTTATCGGTAAGCTTTGCTTCCCGCCCTACTCGGCAGAAAGTTGTAATGTCTGCTTGGCATAAGCCAGTGCTTTTTCAATCACTTGTTCGATAGACATCTGGGTTGAATCCAGCATCAGCGCGTCCTGCGCAGGAACAAGCGGTGCCACTGAACGATTACGATCGCGGTAGTCGCGTTCTTTTATTTCGTCCAAAAGGCGTTCAAAGTTAACACTAAAGCCCTTCTCCTGCAACTGAAGCATGCGTCGACGAGCACGCTCTTCAGAGCTCGCATCAAGAAAAATCTTAACCGGCGCATCAGGGAAAACCACGGTGCCCATATCACGACCATCGGCGATAAGACCGGGGAACTCCCGGAACGCACGCTGACGACGTAGCAACGCTTCTCTTACACGCGGAAATGCAGCAGCCTGAGATGCCGTACTGCCCACGGATTCGGTGCGAATTTCATTACTCACATCTTCGCCTTCAAGAATGACCTGTAACTGTCCATCCTGTGCCACGAAACGTACGTCAAGATGTGCAGCCAATGGCACCAGAGCCTCTTCTGACGTGATATCGACTTGATGATGCAACGCAGCCAGGGCAAGAACGCGATAGATCGCGCCGGAGTCTAAAAGACACCAACCCAAAGATTCAGCCAACGCTTTACACAAAGTCCCTTTACCCGCACCACTCGGCCCGTCAACGGTAATTACCGGAGCTATTGCCGTCATTTTTCTCTCCTTTCTGGGGGAAACAACTGCCCGCATAGACTTTGCCTACGAAGGCTTGGGTGTGCTCTGCTATGGCGCGACGATATATTTGCATCTAGGCAGATTTACCATAGCAGGACACACACATCGAACGGCGCGCATTATACGCCGATCAACGCCTCACTGTTACCCTCAACGATGCTGGTTGCTGGAAAAACTCGCACCTACAGACACACATGTGTTCCATAGTTTAGGCGAAAGCGATGCAATGAGACGCGAAAAATCCTAGTTAATCGGTTGCGAGGGGGTTATGTGACAAAGTACAAAAAAGGAAGGGTCTGAATGAACAGACCCTTTTTAGGATTTGGACTACTGGCTTAGCCGAGCAAACTGCTGGAAATAGTCTGGGAAAGTTTTTGCCGTACATTTAGGATCGAGAATCGTTACTGGCGTATCCGACAGCGCAACCAGCGAGAAGCACATCGCCATACGATGATCGTTATAGGTGCCTATCTCAGCGGCTTTCAGATGTGCGGGAGGTACTACGCGGATAAAATCATCGCCCTCTTCAACTTCAGCGCCCACCTTGCGCAACTCAGTGGCCATCGCGGATAAGCGATCGGTCTCTTTTACACGCCAGTTATAGATGTTGCGGATAGTGGTTGGCGCATCGGCAAACAACGCGGTGGTGGCAATAGTCATTGCCGCGTCAGGAATATGGTTCATATCCATATCAATGCCATGCAGTTCGCCGCGTGAACATTCGATAAAATCATCGCCCCAGGTGATTTTTGCCCCCATAGTCTCCAGCACATCTGCAAAGCGAATATCCCCTTGCACGCTGTTTTTACCAATTCCAGTTACACGTACCGTGCCACCTTTAATTGCAGCCGCGGCGAGGAAATAGGATGCTGACGACGCATCTCCTTCAACGAGATAATCTCCAGGGGAAACATAGTGTTGCCCACCAGCAATACGGAAGACCTGATAATTATCGTTCTCAACGCTGACGCCAAAACTGCGCATCAGCGCCAAGGTAATATCAATATAAGGTTTCGAAACCAAATCACCCTTAATGGAGATAACGGTGTTCTGCGTGGCCAACGGCGCCATCATCAATAACGCAGTCAAAAACTGGCTAGAAACCGAACCATCAACCTCAATATCACCGCCGGTATACCCACCGCGTAGGCGCAGAGGCGGATAGTTTTCTTGCTCCAGATAATCAATCTGGGCTCCACCTTGACGCAACGCATCAACCAGATGCCCAATTGGGCGTTCTTTCATACGCGGTTCGCCGGTGAGGATCACATCCCCATCACCCAAACATAACGCAGCAGCAAGTGGGCGCATGGCCGTTCCTGCGTTACCTAAAAAGAGTTCAAGCGCGCTATGTGCTTTTAGAGCACCCGCGTTGCCAGCAATTTCGCAGCGGGTATGTCCGTCGGATAATTGGAAATGAATACCCAGTTGCTTTAACGCAGTTAGCATATGGCGAACATCATCGCTATCAAGCAAATTATGTAAACATGTCGTTCCACTCGCCAGAGCCGATAGCAGCAACGCACGGTTAGACACGCTCTTAGAACCAGGTAAATTTATCTCACCGGAAAAATGTGCAATAGGTTGTAAAGTCAGGGAATCCAGCATCAAACTCACTCCAAATTTTCAGTTAATGCAGCGAATCCCATCACTGCAAATAAATCATTACATTGTTGTACCGTTTTTCGTGACGGCTGTCATCTTTCTTATACACAAACAAAAAACCCCGGCATGCCGGGGTTTAAAGCCGATGCAGCCTCATTAGCCATGGCGACGTTCAAAATCCGCCATAAAGTCGGTCAGTGCTTTAACACCTTCAATCGACATCGCATTATAAATAGACGCTCTCATCCCCCCCGCCACGCGGTGGCCTTTCAAAGCAACTAAGCCAATTGCTTTCGCTTCCTGCAAGAACAACGGATCTAATGCAGGATTTGCCATCTGGAACGGCACGTTCATACGTGAGCGATTTTGTAGTGCAACGCCGTTACGATAAAAATCACTGCTATCAATCGCGCTATAGAGCAAGTCGGCTTTGGCTTTATTGCGTTTTGCCATCTCAACCAAGCCACCCTGCTCTTTCAGCCATTTAAATACCATGCCTGAGAGATACCATGCAAAGGTCGGTGGTGTATTGAACATAGAATCGTTTTCAGCCAAAACGGTGTAGTCGAGAATCGATGGCAATTCTTGGCGCGCTTTGCCCAGCAAGTCCTCACGCACAATCACCACGGTGATCCCTGCTGGGCCGATATTTTTTTGCGCCCCAGCATAAATCACGCCATAGCGGCTAACATCAATTGGGCGAGAAAGAATGGTGGAAGAGAGATCGGCAACCACGATCTTATCGCCAAAATCAGGCTCTTCATCGATGGCGATACCATCAATGGTTTCATTTGGGCAGTAATGCACATAAGCAGCATTGTCACTCAACGTCCACTCACGCATTGGCTTGATCGCTTGAAGGCCGTTGTCGTCGGTTGTTTTTATATCAACAACGTTCGGCGTGCAGTATTTCTGCGCTTCATTGATAGCGCTATGCGCCCAGTAGCCACCATCCATGTAGTCGGCTGTGTTGTTATCGCCCAGCAGATTTAACGGAACAGCGGCAAATTGCGCACGCGCACCGCCGTGGCAGAATAAAACTTTATAGTTCTCAGGAACCTTCAGCAGAGAGCGTAAATCTTGTTCAGCCTGTGCCGCGACCTGCATAAACTCTTTTCCGCGGTGGCTGATTTCCATGACCGAAGTGCCTAGGCCATTCCAGTTACACAGTTCTTGTTCAGCACGACGCAATACCTCAACCGGCATCATTGCTGGGCCAGCACTAAAATTGTACACCTGTGTCATTTTGCCTCACCGCTCTTCGCTATATTTAGTCAATTGTTTACATGCTGGCAAACCCATCTATAAGGATGATCAGCCCACATTGATATCGAATTTATTCACATCTAATTTACTTTATCATTTGGTTTTATCATTCGCGCGCTCAGGCTGCAACGGTTATTGGTCACTGTCCCCAACGAGCTAAACTATGTGCCACCAAGCCACTATAGGCGTTTTAAAGATAAAGTTCTGCGTCGGCGTAAGACCAAAAAACTTTCATTCTTTTTTGTGTTTATTTTTAGTTTACCCGACTGTTATTTTTAGCCTCTATCCAGCATTGATTTCCACATCGCGAGCAGACTGGCGAGTCCCCAACGGCTTGATGCTCAACCAAGCTACATTCGCTGCACGCGTAGGTACCTCTATCTACAATTTTATCTACTTTTTTAATGCAGCAGTTGGGCAAAACAGGCAGTCCATAACGCACATTATCGTCATCAAAAAAATAGACGCTGATAGACCCATTAACTTCAAGAATGGCCAGTCGCACTTGGCCCAAGTGTTCAACGCCCTCTTGCCTCAACTCCATAAAGAACTCATCGTGAGTAATATTTTCACGGTTTAGGGTTTCCCAGATAAACGTACCGTCACGGATAATGACCAGTGGTTTACCTTCCATCCAAGTCTGAATTCTTTCACTTTTAGACATCAAGAACGTTGAAAAACGATAAAGCAGCATGATGCAAATAAAGACGGTAAATACCGGCAGCATAGGAACATCATCATAAAACGCCACGTCGCCCGCCGCAGAACCTAACGTGAGGATGACAACCACTTCAAACAGCGACATTTGCCGTACGCCGCGACGCCCCGTCATTTTGAGAAAAATAAAGACCAGAAAGAATGTGAATAGGCAGCGCACCGCAACTTCCGCAAGAAAATCTGGCGGCACCTTATCAAAGGCCATACGTTTTAAATCAAAGGATTGCATCGGGATGGATGTCCATTTGCCATAAGTGGTGAATATAGCTTAGACGGCAAAAGACAAAGGGGAGCGGGAACACTCCCCCTTTTAGAGAGAACTTAGTACTGATTAAACATCTGCTGGATCTGTTTTGGATCTTTAGTTTGTGTCAGAGCCAATTGAAGCAAGACACGTGCTTTTTGCGGATTAAGCGTGCCTGATGCGACAAAGCCATATTTCACGTCATCAATTTCTGCATCTTCCGTGGTTGACCCAGAAGGAACACGTGATGAGCGCACGACGGCTACGCCGTTATGTGCCGCAGTGGCTAAAGTATCAAAAATAGATTTGTACAGATTGCCGTTACCAACCCCCGCACTCACAATCCCTTGATAGCCCGCCTCAAGCAGCGCTTTTGCAGGCAGATCCGACGCGTTGGCGTAGTTGTATACAATGCCAACTTTTGGCAATGAGGTTAACTTGCTTACGTCAAATGGGGTTTGTGTGGTGTGTTTACGCTCAGGCGAGCGCTGGTAGTCCACTTTGCCATTGTGAATGTATCCCAATGGGCCGTAGTTAACCGCTTGGAATGTTTGCACGCCGGTGGTGTTCGTTTTGGTCACGTCACGACCATCCAGCACGGTATCATTCATCGCCACCAGCACACCACGTTTGGCTGAAGCCGGATCGGCGGCAGTCACAACGGCGTTATACAGGTTGAATGGGCCATCCGCGCTCATGGCAGTTGATGGACGCATCGCACCAACCATCACCACAGGCTTGTCACATTTTACGGTTAAATCGAGGAAATAAGCCGTTTCTTCCATGGTATCCGTGCCGTGAGTGATCACGAACCCATCGGTTTTATTGCAATCAGCGTTGATTTTTTTGGCAAGTTTTAGCCACACATCGTCATTCATATCCTGCGAACCGATGCTGACTACCTGCTCACCTTTGATGTTAGCGATATCTTTCAGTTGAGGCACCGCATCAACCAACGATTCTACGCCCACTTTCCCAGCGGTATAATTTGATTTTGTTGCTGAGTCACCGCCCCCGGCGATAGTCCCGCCCGTTGCCAAAATGGTGACATTAGGCAACGCAAAAGCCGCGCCACTAAACCCTGAAACCAACAGCGCTAGCAAACTTACTTTAACCAACTTCATTCGATTTCTCCTATTAGATAACTGCATGAATTATCTTTTATATCCATAAAAAAAATGTGACATTCCCTATGGATATGGAATTCATGGAGGAATAGGCTAAAAAAACGTATCATGCCGTTTTTTGCAGCTAACAAGTGACTCAAATGACGCAGACCTATATTCCCGGCAAAGATGCCGCGCTGGAAGACTCTATTGCACGCTTCCAACAGCAATTGACCGATCTTGGGTTCAATATTGAAGAAGCCTCTTGGCTAAACCCTGTTCCGCATGTTTGGTCTGTACACATCCGCGACCGTGATTGCCCACTTTGTTTTACCAACGGCAAAGGCGCTAGCAAAAAAGCCGCGCTGGCATCGGCGTTAGGTGAATATTTTGAGCGCTTGTCGACCAACTATTTCTTTGCTGATTTCTACCTTGGCCGTGAAATTGCGCAAGGAGACTTCGTTCACTATCCAAATGAGAAGTGGTTCCCTGTTCCTGCCGACGACAGCCTGCCAGAAGGCATCTTAGATGAGCGTTTGCATGCGTTTTACAACCCAGAAGGCGATGTAGGCGCTCAGGATCTTATCGATCTGCAATCCGGTAACGTCGATCGCGGCATCTGCGCGCTGCCGTTTACCCGCCAGTCCGATCAGCAAACTGTTTATATTCCAATGAACATCATTGGCAACTTATACGTTTCAAACGGCATGTCTGCGGGCAACACGCGCAACGAAGCGCGCGTACAAGGCCTGTCTGAAGTTTTCGAGCGTTACGTAAAAAACCGTATCATCGCAGAATCTATCAGCCTGCCAGAAATTCCTGCCGAGGTTTTAAACCGCTATCCTGAAGTGGTTGAAGCTATTGCAAAATTAGAGCAGGAAGGCTTCCCTATTCTGTCCTACGATGCTTCGCTCGGTGGTCAGTATCCGGTTATCTGCGTTGTGCTGTTTAACCCAGCCAACGGCACCTGTTTTGCCTCGTTCGGCGCCCATCCTGATTTTGGCGTAGCCCTAGAGCGTACGGTGACTGAACTGCTGCAAGGCCGCAGCCTGAAAGATCTCGACGTCTTCACCGCGCCAACCTTTGATGATGAAGAAGTCGGCGAGCATGCCAACCTTGAAACTCACTTCATCGATTCAAGCGGTCTGATTTCTTGGGATATGTTTAAGCAAGACGCCGATTATGCCTTTGCCGATTGGTCGTTTAAAGGTACCACCGAGGAAGAGTTCAGCACTTTAATGAGTATCTTCGAACAAGAAGATAAAGAAGTTTACATTGCAGATTATGAACATCTTGATGTTTATGCCTGCCGTATCATCGTTCCAGGCATGTCCGATATCTATCCTGCCGAAGATTTGCTGTTAGCCAATAACAGCATGGGTGCGCACTTGCGCACTCAGTTGCTTCAGTTACCGGCTTCCAATCTGACTAAGGAAGAGTATTTACAGATCATCGAACAGCTTGATGACGAAGGCCTCGACGATTTCACCCGTGTACGTGAACTGCTTGGTATCGCAACCGGCAAAGACAACGGCTGGTATACCCTGCGTGTGGGTGAATTAAAGGCGATGTTGGCATTAGCGGGCGGTGATCTGGAGCAAGCGCTGACATGGACCGAATGGACTCAGGACTTCAATGCCTCCGTATTCAGCCCAGAACGCGCCAACTTCTATCGCTGTCTACAAACCTTGCTGCTGTTAAGCATGGAAGAAGAACGCGATCCTGCGCAGTATTATCAGGCATTCAGCCGCATGTATGGCGCAGAAACGCTCGAAGCCGCTTCGGCGATTATCGCCGGAGAAGAACGTTTCTATGGCCTTCCTGCGATTGACGACGACTTGAAAGCCCTCCCTGCGCATCAAGCGCTGCTACAAGCGTATCAAAAACTTCAGGCAGCAAAGCGCCGTTATTGGTCTAAATAATAGGCTTGTTGAGCTAAGCGAACGTCTGCACGCGTACACCGGTGCAGACGTTTTCGATCAATAAACACGCGAATCTGGTCAATCCCTCTTCTAAACGCATTTATCATCACAGTAAAAATGGCACAACGACTATGATAGTCGTATGCCCTTTTGCAGTAAGTTTGGAAGGTGGGCTTTTCTACTATATGTATGAATATCTACAACCGTCATTCATATGTAATTTAATTGTTGTATATAAGTAGTCTTATTGCTGGCATTGAAAAATAATATCTTCAATTTGATCGAATTATTAAGTTATTTATTTACCTTTTACACTATCTGTTAGCGTGCTCATTCAACTTAGTGTGTAAAATTTAAAAAATATTTTTCCTTTTGAATTCAACGAGTTTATTATTTAACTTACTGTTTTTAGGGGTATTTTGGGTAGGCTAGTTCTGCGCATCATGATCCAGATCAATTTTTGCCGTATACTGCTTTGTTAGTATCTCAACGCTGATTAATATTAAGAGAGAGTTAGTGTGAAAGCTGACAACCCCTTTGATCTACTACTACCAGCAGCAATGGCCAAAGTGGCCGAAGATGCTGGCGTTTATAAAGCCACTAAGCACCCGCTGAAGACTTTTTATTTAGCGATCACGGCTGGTGTCTTCATTTCTATTGCTTTCGTTTTCTACATTACCGCGACAACCGGCACTGCTGGTGTACCTTTTGGCTTTGCCAAGCTGGTTGGTGGTATCTGTTTCTCTCTTGGCCTGATGCTTGTTGTGGTTTGCGGGGCTGACCTGTTTACTTCAACCGTATTAATTGTCGTTGCCAAGGCCAGTGGGCGTATTACCTGGAGACAGTTAGGGCTCAACTGGTTAAATGTTTATGTAGGCAACCTGATTGGTGCACTTTTCTTTGTAGCACTGATGTGGTTTGCCGGAGAACATATGACAGCGAATGGCGCATGGGGTCTCAATGTGCTGCAAACAGCCGATCACAAATTGCATCATACGTTTGTTGAAGCCGTTTGCCTGGGGATCTTGGCCAACTTGATGGTTTGTCTCGCCGTTTGGATGAGCTATTCCGGCCGTAGCCTGATGGACAAAATGTTTGCAATGGTTTTACCGGTGGCCATGTTTGTGGCGAGTGGTTTTGAACATAGCATTGCAAATATGTTCATGATCCCATTAGGGATTGTGATTAAGAATTTCGCAGCGCCGGAGTTTTGGCAAGCCATTGGTGCTGCACCAGAACAGTTCTCAAACTTGACCGTTAGCCACTTCATTACCGATAACCTGATCCCTGTCACGATTGGGAACATCATCGGCGGTGGCTTACTGGTTGGTCTGACATACTGGGTTATTTATCTGCGCGGTGGCGATAAGCACTAATTACGTGCTTTACCACAGCGCCGGGTTTACAAAGAAATCCACACTAGAAGGTAGGTGTTAAATGTCCGAGCTTAATGAAAAACAAGCAGCCGCATGGGAAGGTTTCACTAAAGGCGACTGGCAGAATGAAGTCAACGTTCGTGATTTCATCCAGAAAAACTACACCCCGTACGAAGGTGACGAATCCTTCCTGGCTGGCGCTACTCAAGCGACGACCAACCTGTGGGATAAAGTCATGGACGGTATCAAAATTGAAAACCGTACCCATGCGCCGGTTGATTTCGATACCAACGTAGCTGCAACCATCACCTCTCATGATGCTGGCTACATCAGCAAAGACCTGGAACAAATCGTTGGTCTGCAAACTGATGCGCCTCTGAAACGTGCTCTGATTCCGTTCGGCGGCATCAAGATGGTTGAAGGTTCATGTAAAGTTTACGGTCGTGAACTTGATCCAATGATCAAGAAAATCTTCACCGAATACCGTAAAACTCACAACCAGGGCGTGTTTGACGTTTACACCAAAGACATCCTGAACTGCCGTAAATCTGGTGTTCTGACTGGTCTGCCAGATGCGTATGGCCGTGGCCGTATCATCGGTGACTATCGTCGTATCGCCGTTTACGGTATCGACTTCCTGATGAAAGACAAATACGCTCAGTTCCAATCACTGCAGACCAAACTGGAAAACGGTGAAGATCTGGAAGCGACTATTCGTCTGCGTGAAGAAATTGCTGACCAGCATCGCGCTCTGGGCCAGATCAAAGAAATGGCTGCCAAATATGGCTGCGATATCTCTGCTCCAGCTAAAAACGCAAAAGAAGCTGTACAGTGGACTTACTTCGGCTACCTGGCTGCGGTTAAATCTCAGAACGGTGCTGCAATGTCCTTCGGTCGTGTATCCAGCTTCCTGGATATTTACATCGAACGTGACCTGAAAGAAGGCAAACTGACTGAAGAAGAAGCTCAGGAACTGATTGACCATCTGGTTATGAAACTGCGTATGGTTCGCTTCCTGCGTACTCCAGAATATGATGAACTGTTCTCTGGTGACCCAATCTGGGCAACAGAATCCCTGGCTGGTATGGGTCTGGACGGTCGTACTCTGGTTACCAAAAACAGCTTCCGTTTCCTGAACACCCTGTACACCATGGGTCCATCTCCAGAGCCAAACATGACCATCCTGTGGTCTGAAAAACTGCCTCTGGCGTTCAAGAAATTTGCGGCTAAAGTTTCCATCGACACCTCATCTGTACAGTATGAGAACGATGACCTGATGCGCCCTGACTTCAACAATGATGACTACGCAATTGCTTGCTGCGTAAGCCCAATGATTGTTGGTAAACAAATGCAGTTCTTCGGTGCTCGTGCAAACTTGGCTAAAACCATGCTGTACGCAATCAACGGCGGCGTTGATGAAAAACTGAAAATGCAGGTTGGCCCGAAAGAAGCACCAATGATGGATACCGTACTGGACTATGACAAAGTCATGGAACGTATGGACCACTTCATGGACTGGTTGGCTAAACAGTATGTCACCGCGCTGAACATCATCCATTACATGCATGACAAGTACAGCTACGAAGCATCCCTGATGGCTCTGCATGACCGTGACGTATATCGTACAATGGCATGTGGTATCGCAGGTCTGTCTGTTGCTGCTGACTCCCTGTCTGCAATCAAATATGCGAAAGTTTCTACTATCCGTGACGAAGACGGCCTGGCTGTTGACTTCGACATTGAAGGTGAATACCCGCAGTTTGGTAACAACGACCCACGCGTCGATGATATCGCTTGTGACCTGGTAGAACGTTTCATGAAGAAAATTCAGAAACTGACTACTTACCGCAACGCGGTTCCTACTCAGTCTGTTCTGACCATCACCTCTAACGTGGTTTATGGTAAGAAAACAGGTAACACCCCAGATGGTCGTCGCGCTGGCGCTCCATTCGGTCCTGGTGCTAACCCAATGCACGGCCGTGACCAGAAAGGTGCTGTAGCCTCTCTGACCTCCGTTGCTAAACTGCCGTTTGCTTACGCTAAAGATGGTATTTCTTATACCTTCTCTATCGTTCCTAACGCTCTGGGTAAAGACGACGAAGTTCGTAAAGCTAACTTGGCTGGCCTGATGGATGGTTACTTCCACCACGAAGCGAGCATCGAAGGTGGTCAACACCTGAACGTTAACGTTATGAACCGCGAAATGCTGTTAGACGCGATGGAAAATCCTGAGAAATATCCTCAGCTGACCATCCGTGTATCTGGCTACGCTGTACGCTTCAACTCTTTGACCAAAGAACAGCAGCAGGACGTAATTACTCGTACTTTCACTCAGTCCATGTAATTACCTGCCAGCTTAAAATGGCATAAAATAAAGGCTCCACTTAGGTGGGGCCTTTTTATTAAGTGTGAGATAATAGCTGGGTCGTTTCGGCGAGCGAACAACTCTACGAAAATAATTCAGTGATAAAACGACACCCTTAACTGTTTTGCCGGGTTGCTATAGCTCCCCCTATACTCAAAGCATGCATGCCGATGGACATCAGGCAAAACAGTTATCAGCAAGTTATTGATGTTCGCTGTCGATATCATTGCCTTTTTAGACTGCTATTGATCAGTCAATTTTGGAGAAAACCCCGCAATGTCACTTAAAGGTAACATTTTTTAGGGTTTAATTTGTTGAAATAAAAGGAATTATTTCAAGCCACGTCCACATATTGACCATTTCGAGATTGTTACAATAAAACCCTCCGTTAGTGCGGGTTTTTTATGGGTGTTAAAGTTATGTTGCTATCAAGCTTTATCATTATAAACCTTGACTAATGACTCTTTTAAAAGATGAGTATTTAAAATGGAAAAATTTAGCTTATTTTGTGAGGAAATAATCAATGTACTCAACAAGATGTCTGGAATTTCACTTGTGTTATCGGCATTGATTGCAGCATCAATCTTCCAATGGAAACATAAAGATTTAATGTTTTATGTCTTTATAATTTTGATTATGTTCTTAATTGTTGTTTTTTTTGTGGTTTTACTTAGCACACTGAAAAAGATGACTCCTAATCTAAATGGGCTAAAAGATTTTCGCGCTTCTCACTTCATTTTCATTCTTATGGCGTGGGCAGTTCCGATCGCTTTTATTACTTCAATAAGCATTATTGCAAAGTCCCTAACGATATGAATTTGACGGTTTCTAATGAAACGCTTTAAACCCGCAATTACTGCGGGTTTTTTTGTACTGGCGGAAACAGACGAAAAGCGGCGCAAACTCACACCAATTGATTAAATGCGGGCTTGGTTTCATCATTGGCTACAGAGATCCTTTTGCGCAAAGTTTTGCAATATGTTCTAGACTCGCAAACTCACCTACAACCCGCGCCCCGCCTGACTTCATCGAAATTAAATATCGCAACCTTATCCCGTTGACCTGCCTGTAAAGATCCAGACGGAAAGCAAAGAGATCCTTTTTAAAACATAATGTTAAACAAAACGTTAGCAGAGGCGATGCGCTGACTTTTTGCAAACTTTTGCAAATGCTTGCACAGAGTGCAAAACCCTTCAGATGCATCAAGCCCTGTGGCGGCGCTGGCTGGCGGTGCGTTTGCACAAAAATTCTTTTGCAAAATTTTTTTGATCCAAATCATGCAGGCGGGTGCGGTGTAGCGCCGTTTTCGTCTGGCACGCGCTTTCGTCTGCGGGTTTCTGTTGCGTGTGTGGGGCGTGACGCGACGAACGCAAACAAGGCCGAACGTTATCGACCTTGTTGATTGATTGGGTGTGGTGGGCTGTATGGGGCGTTTAAATCGTGCGGCGTTTACGCAATGAGCGGGCCGTATTTCTTAGCTAGTGTTTTCGTCTTCTGTGCGGTTGCGGTGAACTGTGCTGCCTGCTGGCTTTGCCCTGTACTCGGGTGTGTGTGATTGGCTGTTTGGGTGGCTAACTCATTGAGCACATCAAGCGTGTCCGTCAGCAATGTCAGTACGTTAATGCTCTCACTCCCCAGCTTTACTACGGGGGCGATGAGTTCTTGAGACTGTGCGACACTGCGACGAATTCCGGCTATCTTTTCCGTCAGTGAACTCCCAACGCTGATTGTCGCTTCCCCCTTGATGGTGTCGCTAAGGTTTCCGCCAATCATTCGTTTTGCGTCATTGGTGACATCAACGGCCATTGTCTGACATGTTACCGTTAATGCCCCTGACGTTCCCAAGCTGTAATCACCTTGGCTCACCTGTACTACGGCACCGGCTAGCAACGTCGATGTGCCTAAAACCGTTGTCTTGTCGGTAGCTTGGACTGTGGTTTCTCGGACAACAACAGTGCGGTTTTCCTCGTCAGATTTAACCTCTCGCTTCATTGAGGTTTCACTTATCGTCTGATCAGTTTGGCGAACCCAATCGCCTGCAACTGTCACACGCTGCGATACACCATCACGCTGTTGTTGGAGCTGTTCGCCCGGCTTCACATCTGGCAGGTTCTGCCCTTGTGGCATCGTCTGCCGTACAAATGGCCTGTCTGGGCGTCCGCCTGTAAATCCCACTTCAACCAACGTGCCCGGTGGGGGAAATTGGAACATGCCGGACTCACTGCCCGCCATAGGAACCGGCAACGGCACTGCCGGATAAATTGGCGTATCGGTTGCCGGGTTGCCGTCCGCGTCTAACAGCTGCAAGTCAACGGCATAACGAGGGCGAAACTGATCGGCAATATCACCGCTTGATACTTCTTCGCTAGGGGCTTCAACGCGGGCCATTTTTGGCAAATGCAGCCCAGAGGCTAATTCAGGGAAGGCGCTTTCCATCTGGCGTTGTATTGGCGCTTTTTGCAAAGGTTTACCCGTAGCCTTATTTCGTGGCACCCAAGAAAGTGTCATATTGTCATTTTCGAGGCGTACCTGATTTAAGCGTTGGCCGTTGACCTCGGCACCGGGGCGCAAACTTTGAATCAATGGTACGGTCATTGAGTTACCGCCCGCCGTGGCTTGGCTAAACTCGCTGGGTATTTCAACCGGCTTACCCGCCATCAAACCATGCTCAGCCGCACCAACGAAAATGCCACCATCGGGAAGTTGGCACCACTGGTAATCCGGTATTGAAAACGCAGGCCCCAAACTTGCTAATAGTTGGTAGCCGGTTCCGCTGTGGGTGAAATGGGGTATAGGTTTGTCAGCATAGGCGGCGCTCTCCGGTGGGCTAACCTTCAGTCCTGTTTGTTCCGTCAGCCAATCGGTGATTTGCCTTAGTGTTGGGTGCTGGAATGAGCACGGCCATATTTTATCAAACACGCCGATCAGCTCACGAACGAAAAGACGCACAGAGCCATTATCAGCCGGTTGTGATCGCTCTACATAGCCGGTGAACCATCGTAGGACTAGACCATCATATCCCACATCAAGCCGCACCATTTTTCCAGTGTAATCAGTCTGCGTTTTCGCTGTAATAAAGCCGCGTCCACAGGCGTTAATCTCCAACATAATGTTGACGTCAACAAGGTGAACACTGTCGGCTGATAGGTAAAGGCGTTTAATGGGTTTCATTGATTATTTACCCCAGCGCATCATTGACGGGTTTTAATACTTTGGCCTCAAACCAACTCAGCGTTTCCGGGCCCTCTTCAGCCGTCGTTCCTTTGCCACCTGCTGCGCCGGTCTGTTTTGTGCTGGTTGTCGAATTGCCTTTTCTGGCTTCGCGCTTCTCCGGCACGCTGACTTTTTCACGTAAGGTAAAACTCACCTGCCACGCGAGGCGATCTTCTTGCGGAGTGGCTTCGATGGTGCCGGTGAAAGTCGCTTCACGAAAATTAATAGCGGCGGCGGTTTCATTAGCAACGCGGTACTTCTTGAGTGCTCCGCTAGATTCCGTCGCTGACGCTAACTGAAATAATCGCTGTAATACAGATTGTTCATCAAACGTAATTAAGCCTGATACGCGCAGCTCTTTGGCTTTTATGCCTTGCTCAGCGTTCGCGGTGCTTGATGTCTGCCCGGACTGGTCTTTTTCTTGAAACTGCATTGACGGTGAAACCAGCATATTTTTCATGCTGATCCCTTCACCATCAAGAGCGAGTAATGCGGCTTGGCTCATGGATCATCTTCTCCAACCCCGCCAAGTTATCACCGATAAACATCAGTGCGACCGTATGCACCGCCGTGACTTGTGGGATATTTTTAAGTAATTCAACGGCGGCGTTTATCATGCTGCCTGAGTGGGTGAAGACCCACGCATTAGCGCTTGCGCCTTTCAACGTATCTAAACCGTCGCTAATGGTTTTCAGCATGTCTGCGCGCGCTTTGATAAATTCACCCACCTGCAATTGTAATTTTGCGGTACTTGTCTGTACGGCGGCATCGATCTGAGCTTTCGCCACTCGCTGTGCATTCAGTGCGGCGCGATTGGTTGCCACAGACAATGGAATTGCGGCAGGCAACGCGCCATTATTTTTACTTGGCAGCTGCATTTTTACTGTGCCCAGCTCAAACGCGGCCTTTGCCATTCGGCTGACCTGAGTAAATGCGGGCGCGGGGAACACCTCTGCCAGTTGCGATAATCCCTGCATAAAATTGACGTGGTCATGTTCTGCGATCATAAAAACAATAACATTTGTCTCTTCAGCGCTATCGGCAAGCTTCTTGGCTAAATAAGCCAACGCATTGACGGGGCTTAAATAATTGCCTGAATCGGTAATTTGCCCCAAACCATATACCCACGGATGAGCGGGAACTATGGCGCAATTAAGTTCTGATAGCTCATCAGGAAACGCGATTTTTGCTTCACGCCACATTTGGCACCTCTGGCCAATCAATATCTGGCGCTGTTGACACATCAACTCGGCTTAATAGCACCCGGTAGGTTTTCCATGCGTTAAGCTGGGCTAATTCTTCGTCAGTCGCCATATCTAAATCTAAGGCGTCTTGTAGCGGTGTGATTTTTTGATTCGCCTCTGCCATCAGTTGTGCGCGGGTTTCTTCGGCCTGCGCAATGAGTTCGGATTTCAAAATTACACGCGGTGTGATTTTCTTGCCGTCAAAAATCCAATTGCCGTCAACCCGTTCCGGAAAGTCATTCGGAATACTCTTTTTGCTAATCTCTGCAACGGATAGGTTTTCAGGAAACATGCCCTGTGCGTCATAGGTTTGCTGCCGAATCACCCCGTCAACCTGAAAGGCTATTTTTAATGTTTGAGGGTTCGTTAGGCTATCGCGGATAGCGTACCAATCATTGCCCTCTTCAGAGATAAGATACGCAACGTTCGCCATCGCACCTTCTGGTGTATAGTGGCTAAAATTTCTATAAATCATATTGATATCCAATTAGATATTAACCCAAGCCCCACCAATATATTTTTGGGCGCGGCGGTAATAAACGCGTGATATATGAAAAGAAATCCCTGACCCTGTACTTTTGGTCGTTCCAACGAAAGTCGTTGGGAATGCGCCTGCGGGTATGGTTGCCTGACCCGGATAGGGAATATCGATATATTCCTCTGTCCCGCTTGGGCGAATACTTTGCAGATATCGTGCATCTGATTCTGCTTTTTTATAAGCCTCTCCTGCGGGAGTGTAATTACCTTTTGGTTGGAATCGCCCATCGCTTACCGCTTTGGTGTAGGCTTCTCCGGCAGGAGTGTAGTTGCCTTTTGGCTGGAATCGCCCATCGCTTACCGCTTTGGTGTAGGCTTCTCCGGCAGGAGTGTAATTACCTTTAGGCTGGAATCGCCCATCACTTACCGCTTTGGTGTAAGCTTCTCCGGCAGGAGTGTAATTACCTTTTACCTGATATTTAGCATCAAAATTGGCATAGTTTGCAGGAATAAACTGCCCATCAGGTCTAAACATAAAAATTGCTGATTTTCCAGCAGAATCCATGTAGTGAACAACGAACTGATTTGCGTTGATTAACGTCCCAGCAGACCATGTCGAATTGGCTTGTTTGTATCTTTGCTTGATGATCGGCCAGTATTCCGACGTTTGCGCCGTATCAACATTCTGATAAAGCGGTGCCTCTCCATTATTTTGACTCGCAAAAGAGCCATATCCGATGCCTGAGACTTTTATCGCTCCCACCATCGTTCCGCCCGCAATTGGCAATGCTCCAACATCGGCGGAAGTAGGTTTATTCTTATCGGTATAAAAATATTGATAAGAGAACGTTTTGCCGGAATCCCATCGAATAGCCACTTTATCGGTTTGATTCGACGGAATAATCAAATGTCGATTATTGCCAGTACCCCCACCATCCTGAAGTAATGAGAATGTGTAGCAAAATGGGCCATCTGTAACCTGATGGGTGTAAAAACCACTCGGCAACTGAGTTGGTATATCGTCATAACTCCAACCTGCCGCCCGCGATGTTCGCGGGGCTGTGCCACCAAGACCATATGCGCCATTTATCATCAATGCATTAGGGGTGCTATCCGTTACGGATTTCTGTACGCTTTTGGTAGCTGCATCACCTAATGCCAAATTCTTACGCGCTTCTGCCTGCGCCTGCACGCCTTTGGTCGCTATTTCTGACAGACTTTTATCAATACGTAAAAAGTCTTTATTGCCCTGCTGGTTGTCTAACGTACCTTTTGGGCGCAAATCCGTGATTACGCCGTTCGCATCAATGCTGGCTACCGCAAACACGTAATGCTGTACACCGTCTTGCACATAGTTCGCGAGGGTATTGGCTACCGTGATTTTCAGCTCTTCAGCCCAAACACTTGTTAAGGTGCCTTTCCAGCACACATCAACCCAAACCTTTACCGGCTTGGTCGTCACGGTAATGTTTTGGGTCGTAGGTAACTTGCAACGCAGACCACCTACGTAGCCAGCCCCCTGCGTAATGCTGTATTGGCTCACTTGGCGAGTAACTAAGAAACCATCACCAAAGAATGCGGCAGCGCCGTAAATATCGACGTTCTCTAGGCGCTGGCGCTCATCCATTCCAGACAAACGCGCAGTAAAATCAATCTGCCACGTTTCTGCTGGGGTGGTGATCTGCGTTTCTGACGCCGCACCGTTATACTCCATCAAAAAGGAACGAGTGAGCACGTTGCCTTGTTTGCCCTCGGCGTTCTTGATTTTGCTTTGAAGCGGCGCATGAACAATCATCGCAAGCGTACCGGTGGCCTTATTTACTAGACCAACCCAGTTAAACTCAAAATCACCAACATCCGCCCCCATCGTGACGGAATAAACCACGGAATTTTCATTCACCAAACCTGCCGCGCTCACCGCTTGACGGTGGACAATATACTTAGCCTCTGGGAGCTGCTCGGCGCGGTCAATGGGTTTTTCTGCATCCAGATTAGGCACATTGGCTAAGACAAACTCGTCTAAAACCACGGCACTATTGTTAATCGCTTGCTGCGTTTTCCAGTGTTCAAACGCTAGCGTAATGACAGTTTGTGACATTTCAGCCCCCTAGCTTCGCGCCATAAGTGGCGCTGTTATTGTTGGTTTCTTGGGATAGGCTAGCCACATAGCAAACATATTCCCCTTCATACCACCCAGCGCGAATAAACATTTTTTGCTTGGTGATCACTTCAAATCGGTAACGGCGACACGTCCGGCCATACTGACGAATAATTTCAAGTAACAAGTCAGTGTTGTCGGCTATCTGGCTGTCAGTGACACGTACGGTGATAACGTCCCAATCTATTCCCGCTTGACGCTCTAGCAATTCCACATAGCCAATGCCTAGCCGCTGGAAAATCGCAATAAATCCCTCAACCGATCCCGCGTCCCGCGCATTGATAAAGGCATAAGCCACGCGCTTACGGAACAACACTAAATGTTCGCCGTTAAAGCGGGTGATATCGCGATCATAAGCCAATAGGTTCAATACCGGCTCGACGCAAGTTAGTGGGTCAAACTGCCTTAACGGCCATGTGATCCAGTCATACACCTGCAACCAAAATGTCAGACAGGCACGCAGTAACTTGGCGGGGTCGCCTTTGTCCATCCATGAAGGTAACTTCAGGGTGTGTAATCGTTTTTCGAAGTCAGTCACGTTCGATCTCCACGGTCAGCGCATCCAACCTTGGCACGGCGAGATCGCTCACAATATCGGTCAGTGAAAAACGCAAAGAATCCACCACATCAAAGGTTCTGTGGATTTCTCGCCCTAGGTTTGAAAAAGAGAAGCGCGAATAGGGCCACGTCTTTTTCACGTCATAGTTACTGTTTTCACGGAACGCACAGCGGATCAGGTTTTCAACGCCAGTACGTAACGCCGCTTTATCTTCAGCGGTCATGTTGTCTGGATTTGTGACAAACAATGTGACTGCCAGTGTGTGACGTGTTTCAGGCATCGCCATGCACTGCATATCATCACCGTGTCCGTGGTGGCCTTGACTGTTGATATAGTCGTTCACCGCATCAATAAACGGCTGTGACGTCACGCCACTATCTAGCAACAGATACGCATTTGCCGTTCCCGGCCCACGCGGCGCATCGTGTAAAAAGAAAATACGGTCAATCGATAAACCGGCAACACCTGCAATCATGCTGCGGTAGACGGCATCAGTGTGATAATTACCCACAAGGTTAAATTGATTGCGGCAACGTTCGCGAAGCTCATCGTCGCTTTCTTCGTTTGCTCCTGGTGTTAGTAACCAGTCCTCTTCATTCTCTACGCTGCCGATCCCCGTTACGCTTACGGGTAATATTCGGTAATAACCGGGCGCAAGGTTGTAGCCATCGCCAGTACCTGTCGCAATAACCGGCACAGTGCCATGCTCTTTACCCGCAGGGATCAGCGTGTCTTGTGTCACCTTCAGTATGTAAACAACCCCGTTGATACGTTCGGTTTGTACCAGTGTGCCTGCGGGCACGGTGACGGCGTTCGCCGCATTTGATTTGTAAAAGCGCAATACCCCCACGGCAGCGGTGGCGGGCTTAACGGTGACATTCACCGCCCATGCCAATAGCCGTAGCATTTGCCCGCTGGCGGTTGCGACAAACATATTCATCAGCACGGTGTTAATGAGTGCGTCCTGAAGCCATAACACCGGCGTTGTGACAATAACTTTAATCAGACGCCAAAACGGTGACATTTTGGAGGTGTTCGTAACAAAACCCTCCGCTTTCACGGTTGTATCAAATGCCGAACCGATCTCATCCTCGGTCATTGGCATACCGCTGTCTTTAAGCACCTGCTCAAAATCAACTACGGGTTTTTCAGTCATAATCAACCCCTTTGCTTAAGGTGCCAAAATCATAGGTTTCGGCTGTGACATAGAGCCGTGAGAGTGATTCTTCAGTGATCACAATCGTGCCGGGTATTAGCCGCTCATCGTCTTCTACTAACAAAATCAACTGTGTTACCACATCACCGCGCATTGTTGGGCTGCGTTCTCCAATCAATTGGGCGGTAATACCGCTTTCAAGAATGCTATGCACAATATCTTGGCCAATGCTTTCACGGTTGTTGCAGCGCAACGGCTCTCGACCGCTGTCGAGCGTGAAATCACCGTCCGTTATCAAAAGGTCGATATATTTAGGCTCTGCCATCATCCCGCCTCTATCTCTTGCCACTCTGACAACTGGCTCGGAGTGATGCCATTCGGCGCGTTAACATTGACAACCCCCCATGTTTTGCGGTTATCAATGGTGGTTTTGCTATCAGATTTAACCTGACCCATTAATCCATCACGCGGAATAGCCGTGCCGGTACGGGTACCCGTCAGTAGCGATTGCCCACCTGAAGGTACCGCCATACCTTGCGCCATACTTGGTACGCTGGTTGTTTTCAGGTCAATATCTACACCGGGGATTTTGTTTAGCTTTTCCACAATCCAGTTATAGGACGCTGCAAACGTACTTTTTAAGACATCAAACAGCTTATTGAAAACGCCGCCGATGGTGTCGGCGAACCCCGTAAACGCGGCAACGGGTGATAATCCCGTAAAGAAGCTGACAACATCGTCCCAGCCTTGAACGACAGAGGCCCACACGGACGCAAAGACCTGACCAACGACCCCAACAGCATCCATAAGCCACTGGAAAACGACAGTATTCATAACAGCCGTTTTCAGATCGTTAAAAATACCGAGGATTTTGTTTAGCGTTTCCACAATCCAGTTGTAAGACGCGGCAAGCGTACTTTTTAGGACGCCAAATAACCCAGTAAAAACACCCGCAATGGCGGCGACAAAACCATTAAATACGGCAACGGGTGATAATCTCGCAAAGAAGTTGACAACATTACCCCAGCCTTGAACGATGGAGGCCCATACAGAGGTAAAGACCTTCCCAACTTTTCCGGCAATATCCATGATCCACTGGAATGCGGCCGTATTCATGATGGCGGTTTTTAGCTCATCCCAATGCGTGACCACATACCAAATCCCCACAGCCAGCAACGCCAGTGCGCCAATAATCAGAGTGATAGGGCTAGTTAGCAGCTGCATAGCAACACCTGCAAACATGGTGGCAACACCATAGATACGCATGGCAATTGCGCCCGCTTTCAGAACACCATTCCACAAGAATAGGGCCACGCGGCAAACACCTGTCCACAGCGCCAATAATTTGGATTGCAGCCACAGGCCAGCCAATCCAATGCGCGTCATAAGCAGGGAAGGACGCAGGATGTTAAGCGTCCAGATAAGCGCGTTCCAACCGCCCACCACAACCGCCGCAATCCCCTTTAGCCCCATCATAGTGAAGCCGAACACACCCATAATGATGTTGGTTGCCGCACCGGCTAGGCCGAACGACAACACCCCCAAGGTGATATAGCCTAACCAGCGGGCAATGTTTGGGAACATTTCAAGCCAGCGGGCAAACTTCGCTCCGGCATCTGCTGCGCGATTAATTAGCGGATTAAGTACAGGTAAGAGCGTATCGCCGATAGCAATACGCATGTTTTTCCAAATTTGTGTAAGGCGATCCCAAGGTTCCACCATTCTTTTGGCCATCTCTTGGGCACGCTTCATGCCATCATTACGACCTAAATCGCTGATACTCTTATTAAGCGTATTCTGTTGGCCGTATAGCTTCTTGATAACATCAGCACCGCCGCCAAATGCGGCATCTAACGCCTGTTGCGCTTTGACGTTACCTTCAATACTGGTGCCGTATTTATCCTGAAGTTTTTGTAAAATTTCGCCCATCGGCAACATTTTTCCGGTGGCATCAACAAAACTCATCCCGAGTTTTTGCGCTGCCGCAGGGGCGCTACGTAGGAATTGTTCGTAAATCCCGCTGGACTCGGTACCGAGGGTGCGCGACAACGTACCCAATACGGCAAATTGCTCATCCATGCTCACGCCAAAGTCAGCACCGGCATTCTTGGTGCCTTCTATCAGCTCTTGCATGGTCTGCATTTTGACGCCAAAGTTCTGCACCATATAAGCGGTTTTACCTGCCAGCTCTTCAGCAAAACGCACGTGCCCGAGGCTCGATAGTTCAGTGTTGAACCGTGCAGCCATTGCGCCCATGTATTCCCCTGCCTCTTCCCCGCTGGCTTTTACCCCAGCGGCGAGAGTGTTTGCCGCAACGGTGACACGAGGTAGCTCTTTATCAGCCAGCCCCACCATTGCGCCTTTAATGGCATAACTGGAGTTGACTACATCGACCGCACTTTTGCCGTAGCGGTTACTGAATTTCATTGCCTCTTTGGACAATCTTTTCAGCGTGTCTTCCGCGACACCTTTAGCCCCAAGCCCAGATAGCGCCGCATTCATTTCATAGGCAGGGCCAAGAACGCCCTGAATGGAACTCACGACAGCCCAAACCGAGGCCGCACCAATCCCGATGCGCGTAAATGACGCCTGCGATTTTTCAGCGAAACCGGTCAGTGACGATTGCGCAGATTTCAGCGGGCGCGTCAGCTTATCGATCAGGCTTAAAGTAAAATCCAAATGGCTCATGTCATTGTCCGTTAAAGGCTATCGCGATCCCTTCTGCCGTTTTGTGGGCTTTTGTTTTCGCAAAATACTCATCAAGCCATAAGGCACGTGAGAGACTTTCTTCGCTATCGTCTTCAAGCGGGAGGTAATAGCGGCGTAATGTGAGGTATTGCTCCAACGGGTTAGCGCGGATGGCCTCTAACCGCGCCGTCAGTTTTTTATTTCAATCTCAACCACAGGGGCATAAATCGCGTTCACCGCCTCCGCTATCTGCAACTCAACACCGGGCACATCGTCAAGCAGCTGCGTGAGCGTGGGTTTTGTTTCAGGGGTCACAATGCGCCCGAGGTAAGTCACCATTGGGGCCATTTTATTTTTAGGGGTGATTTCGTTAATCAACGCGTTATAGGCGGTTTTGTTCGGTTCGAACGATAATTCACGGCCTGCCACGGTCATGGTGATAATTTTGGTTTTTACTTCGCTCATTGCGTTACATCCTTACGTTGTCGAATGATGCCTACTAAGGCGTTATGGCGTGCGGCGCAATCGACATAAATCTGCCGATAAGTGGTTAACGCCGCATCAAAGTTATTTCCGGTCGGCCCTGCCAGACGTGGCAGGGTTACGGGGCAAAGGGTCAGGTGATTTTCCTGATAAGGTTCGCTCGGCTTTATCTGTACTGTCGTTGAACAACCTGACGTAATCGTCAGTAGCGCAAACATTGCTAAACACCGGCTTAATAACTTCCGTGCGGATTTCCCGCTCAGTGTGGGTTTCATTGGCTTTTAACTCCGCGAGTTTATTTTCAAGCGCCTGCCCAGATTGCCGTGTTATCTCCGTGACCTCTGCGCGGATATTTTCGGCAGACTGATTAGCGGCTAACGTGGTTTTCGCGTCATGCCAGTCATGAGCCTGCCAGCCGAGGCCAAACAAAAGCGCGAACACAAGCAGGTTTCCCCACACGGTACGCATTAGCGCACCCCGTTATGTTCAAGGCTAAAGTGATTACCATCGGGATTGCTTTTAAATCGCCCGCCCCATGAACCGCCGAGGCTTTCCCAGTACTCGCCAAGCGGTAAAAAGGCTTCGCTTTTGGTCTGCCATTCGCCGTTGATGAACAGATTAAAATCCACCGCCAAACGTTGCGTATGCAGACTATTGGCAATACCGGCACCAGACTTGGCATTGAGTTTGGCTTGTTCTGGGGTGCGGTAGGCTTCACCAAAAGTCAGTGCATAGCCGTTGGCATCAGCCCAAGCAATCAGCTTGCCAACCATGCGCGTAAACTGCTGTTGTTTCTGGCTTAACGTCATGATGTTTTGTCCTTTTTGCTCTCCAATCGCTGTTCTAGCCAACGCCTGAAGAATTCTTCAATCACTGTACTACCCAAGATCCCCAAGGCGCAGGCAATCCCGATAATGGTCAGCTCATGCAGGTCTTCAAACTTGATAAGCGCAACGCCTGCCATGAGCGATGTTGCCGATCCCAAAATCACGCGGCCAACTAAAATACGGAACGTGATCCGCACGTTGCTTACCAACAATTGCCCCATGCCGATAAGGGCACCAATGAGCACCAACTTGGCTAAAAGGGATGTTTCACCGTTTGGCATGGCATCACCCTTTCAAGTCGCGCGTATCGCGAGCTGACAAATACGGCACACCATCAATGGCGACAAAGTCGGGACTCGTAACCATGAACTTGATTTTTTTCGTGGTTTTGCTGGCCTCGCTCGGGCTGACATTGACCAAGTCAGACAGGGTAGGAACACACCCAAAGACTTCGATTTTTTCCTCTTCATCGCCGGCGTTGGCATAAAACAGGAAATCTTTCTCAGGAATACCGCGCCACGAACCTGCGGCGCGAGCAACGGCGGTAAACTTTTTGAAATTCAAAGAATCCACTTCAATTTCAACGTCCGCGCTAACAGAACCTTTGACGTGCCCATTCGGCACGCCACGCGTTTGCACTGCCGTGCTGTTGTCGGTGATAGTCACCGTGGCGCTTTCGACGTGGATCATGACGCTGTCATAGTTCACATCGAACGAACCGCCGCTAATACGTTCACTCCCAGACATAGCTAGCTCTCCAATGAGGTATCAAGTTCGATGCTGACGCTAATTTCTTTTGCGCTTTCATACGGTCGAACAACCATAAAAATCTGTACCTTGACCGATGAACTCCACACGATGGCAATATCACCGTCTTTAGGTGGTTTCACTTCACCGGGGAACTCAATCCCGTTGATTTGTGAGGTGATAGCCATTTCTCGCAACGGCTTGCCGAAATAGGTCACATGGGCAGCAATACTGCCGGGTGTGCTGTTCAACGAACGATCGGCAATCTTGGGAATGGCGCGTAAACGGACTTTGCGAGAAGCCTTATCGACAATGCGCACATTCTCAATCACTTGGTAATCACCGCCTTCAACGTCTAGCGTGCGACCATCAGACCAATAAATACCGTCAAAATCGTGGTACCACATCGGCACGCTATAGCGCTGCGCTTCAAGTGACTGCAACACCGCGAGATCAATTTCAACGCCGGTGCCGTCAACCGGTAGAGCATCACTGCCCAATGCCGTAACCGCCCCCGTAGCGACGCGGGCCGGACTGTCTGCAATGGTCACTGACCGATTACACAAGCGCCCTGCCAACACCCCCGGCTCATTGCCCCACAGACGCGGGACTAAATGCACGCCGGGCGAGGCGATTTTGTCTTGCAAGGTTGAAAGACGAGAAACGTAGTCTGCCCACGCCTCATCTTTTTGCGGCCCCTGTACGGCTAACTCAAACCACACAAAGCGGCCAAACTTAGCTTGTAGCGTCGTGCGCATCTCAGTCGCGCGGTTTACCGTGGCGGCGGTTGTGGTATCAAAAGCCAACACAACGCCTTCAACTGAGGCGACGCTTTGCGCCAGCTTCACGGCATCCATCCAATCTTTATCCGGCTCGACGCCTTCGTCGTTCGCTTCTGGTTCTGCAATAACGTGGACGTAGGCAAACCAGTTTTGACCGGCGTTATTACTTGCGGCGGCGATGAGGCGTTTTAACAAGCTGTCTTCTTCGCCTAACTCTTTATCTAAGTCACTTCCCGTATTTAAAGGCAGTGTTTTACCCGCGTTAGTTTTGCCATACCCCACAAACAGCACGACGCGTTCAACATCGTTCGTCACGCCGTTATAGCGGTTGAGCTGCGTGACATTGACTGTAGGCCAAGTCATATCTACCCCCTGATATCCTGCGCGTTGACGTCCCAGCCAAAGCCGATGGCCTGCAATTGCCGCGCAAGTATTTTGTTGAATTCGTCGTTACTCACCCCTAAGAACACGCGAGCAGGTAAATCAATTGTCCATGTGCGCTTTGACGGTGTGCCCCGTAGTTTTTTTATCAGTAGTCCCGCCTGTGCCATGCTCAGGGTTTCTATGATTTTCTTACTTGATGGTTTCACCCATCGCTTGCCCTGACGCATCTTGTAGCCTAGCGCCCGCAGTTTTTTGGCCTGCCGTGGCAGTGCCGGTCGGTTGGCCTGCGGTTTACGTGGGGCACTGCTTGCATTCATCTTGATGCTTGCGCCGTTCTGCTGGACGGCCCCCACCAACCCCGCTGCAATCGGCTTGGTGCCATTACGGTAATTGCCCCCTTTGAGGTAAATTCTTACCGCTTGGATTTCTGGCATTTCACGAACGGCCAACAGCTTGGGCAATCCCTTTAACATCTTGCCCTTGCCCCGTTTACGTAGGGGCCACGGCGTGCCATCAGGTGCCGCCTGATTACGTTGATTACGCTTGGCGGCAACGATGATCCCCAGCTTGGCAATACGCCATAACAGGCGCTGGCGTTTTTTAGCGGGTAAATCAGCGGCGGCAAGCGTGGTGCGCAGCTGCTTAAGCTGGCTCTTATTCAGTTCGCCCCGGATCATGATTTATCACTGTGTAAGGTGATGAACTCGGCTTCGTTGGCCGTCCAGACCTCGGGATAGACCACATCCCAACGCTTCCCCTTAGCGGGGATATTGCCGGTTTCACTCGGTTTGAGGACAATCTCATCAGCCACAGGGATCACTATCTGAATGATGCTAGAGCCTTCATCATCAAACTCGGGATCAACGGTTGGGCCTCCGAGCTTCAAATCATCGCGCAGCGTATTGGCGTGTTCTTCTAACCAAACCAAGACCAGCGCATACACCAACCCCGGCGAGCACGCCCGATACGGAAAGTTATCCCATGACAACACCGCGTTATAACGCAGCACTCCAATGCGGCGTTGTCCAAGCCCCAGCGCTTTGGGGTAATAAATCAGCTCGCAATCTTCCATCACGGACGAAAACATCTGCATAGCGCGTTCTGGTAGATTCTCCGTAATAAATGCGGTGATACGCTCTAATTCGCTCATATCAAATGCACCCCAACACGTGTCAACCTCAGCATGTTACGTATCGCGAAAGCCGCTTCAGCAAGCAGAATGTCTCGGGTTTCATCGCTTTCCTGTCCCGGATGAGACTCACGCCGCCCGATGGTGGCAAACTCGCCGAGCAAATCCGCTTTAGCTCTGGCGTAGACGGCCTTTTTGTACTGTGCCGTCAGCTGATTTTCAGTGCCCATTTTCGCCCCCGGCACATCGACAGCCTTAGTGATCCCTTTGCCCGCCCAATAACTCACGACCGGTGCGCAGGTATCATTGACCTCGGCGACGGCGGCTAATACTGCAATCCCTGCGGTTTCGTTAGGTAAATCAACAGGCAAAGTGCGGGACTTCTGAAACTCAGCCAAATTGAGATCGGGCCAAAACGCAACACCGTTGGTGATAACTGCGTCTTGGTAATCAATCTGACGTCCACTAATGCCGAAACTTGGGCCACTCATTGACGCATCCTTCTACTGGCATAAGAGAAGCGGGCTAACGGTTTCCACGGCTCAAGAAAACCTTGCGGGTTTTCTGCCTCCACCGCGCCCGCCCCGGCTTGCGGTAGTCTTTACTTCTCGGTGAGGCTGCGAATACGTGCCATGATTTTTTTGCGCATGGTGGCAACACCGGCGTGCCGATTGAATTTTTCAGCTTGTGCCAAAAGGGCGTCGGCCTGTTCCAACGTATCCACGTTGTCCACCGCCGTAGCGCGTGGCTCACCGTTGTGATCACGCAGTAAATACAGCCCTGCAAACTTGAACCACTTCGCATTGATATCTTCATGCAAACGCCATTTGTCACGGACGTTATTAAACGTTCGGCTAAAATATGGCTCAATGCTGTGCCCCGCTGCGGCCTCATTTATCGCCCATTCCATGACGGTATCAGCGATAAATGCGGGCATCGTGCTTTTGAAGTTGGCGGGCATACGCTGCCCTTCTTCGATCGCGATATCAGCCCAATCAAGCGCCTTTTCTATTTCCCCTGTGTCCAGCAACCAAATCACGCAGTAAACCAGCGCCGGATTCATGTAGCGCTTATCGCCTGCGAGATAGGCTTCTACAGTCGGAAGCCAACGCGGCAAAAGCTCGTCGCGTTTCATCTCAATACGATCGGCGGTCAAAGGCAGCGAACGTAAACGCGCAACATCTTCATCAAGCTCCAACTTTTGAATATGGAAGCTCACCGGTGAGGCCGTCAGTGCTTCATGCTTATCTAGCATTTTGGCGGCTTTTACGCGTGCTCGGTGACGCTGGCACAGGGTCATAGCCATGCTTATGCTCCGGCGTTTTCTTCAGGCGGAACCGGTGCCGTTCCACTCGATAGGGTGATTTTGTCGTAAGCGGCGTATAGCTCGTCATGCTCAACGGCGTAGCCTTCCATACGCAGATAGTTATTTTCGAAACGCTTACGATCATCGTTCCATTCGGCCTTACGCTTACGGGTGCCCGCCTGCGTGTAAATGTGCAGGTTTTCAAGCGTCGTCACGATGAGGCGACCTTCCGGCATGAATGGCGGCGTGTACGCGGGACGGCCTGCAATCTGGCGATTGATAAGCTGCGCGGCGACCTTCTCGGTTGGGCGGTCTACCATGTTCATCATGGTGGTGGCATCAGCGCCAATCAGATCAGCGGAAACCAACACCACTAAACGCGGGTCATTGCGGAAGGGTTCGTAAATGTTGGTATGAACCAAATCGGTAACGGCAGCGTCTAGCCCAACAAAGTCAGCCCCCGATCCGCCCAAGGTCACTGCATCCGTCACAATCTGTTCTGGCGAGCGAGTTTTTACAATCTGGTGCCAACCGATGTTGACGTCTTCACCGTTCGGGTTCGTTTCAGGGTCGGTATTCTCCGCCGCACTGGTACCATTGAAGGCCACTCGCAACATGTCCAGCGCAAACGACTCATTGCTGAAGGCTTGAATACGCTGGAAGAACTCATCTTCAGTGCCTGAGTTTGCCCAGATAACCAGAAGGTCATAGGCAAGATAAGAGCCTGAATCGGTTTCGTAGAGCTTGAACTCATTGCCGGTATTTCCCAGCGCCCGAGAGAAGCGGCCCTCTTTTTTACGACCGGTGTAGATCCCCGGCTTGCCGGTACTGACAACCTGCCCATTGACTTGGTCAACATCCATCACGTTGACCAATCGCAAAAACTCAGACTCTTGCAACAAGGCATTGCGCAGGATGGTTTCTTTAGGCGGCGTCAGCGAAAAGAAGCGCGAGGTGTCCTGCGTATTGTTGGCTTTTGCCAAACCAGCAGCATATTTGCGGAGCATCGCTTCCGCTTTAGATGTTAATCGCATAGTGGTGATGTCCTAAAAGGCGAAAGAGTTAAACAAAATCAAACGGCTTGCCGCTGCCCGCTGGGGCTTGCCCCGGTCGTTGCGTTCCGCCCTGCTCCATCGCTGACAGTTTGGTCATGAACGTCGTCAGCGTGGTATTCAACGCTTGCAACTGATCACCGTTTTGCCCTTTTGGCTGGCGGGCGCTGAACTGGCGGCGCTGGCTGCGGCGTTTCGTTTTAGCGGGCTTTGCGGTAAAACCTTTCATCGCTTTCAACAGCTTGGCTTTTGCCGCGCTAAACTCTTCGGCTTTCACTTCATCCTCTGGGTTTTCAGCCACTTCTTGAGCCAGCTCGGAAACCTGATCGGCAGCATCGGCAATATCATCTGCAATATCAGCGACGTCTTCAGCGGCCATTTCTGGCGTTTCGCTATCAGGGTTATCCCCTTCAGCGGTTTTACCCATTTCGCTGAGCATTTGTAGCATTTGCTGCAAGAGGGCTTTTAATTCATCCATCTTCTCTTCCTCGCCCTCGTTGGGCTTATCAGTGTTAGGTTCTGGTGTTGGCGTAAATTCTTTTCGGGTGGTAAACAGCTTTCCCCAAAAAGACGCTTCTTTCTTTTCAGGCTTGTTATTCTTTAATTTACCAAGGCTGAATGTTTCCAAACTTCCGCGCTCTGAATCCTTTTCTTCACCGGCTAATATAAATTTCATTTTTTCCGTACCGAGACTGGCCGGAATATCTGTAACAGCAAGACCAAATAAATACTCTTTACCACTACCGGCGAAATCAGAAATAAATTCCGCTGAGGTAAATAACTTTTGCCCCATACGGTTAGCATCAATAAGAAATTGATTCGGGATAAGCTGCGCAAATAATTTAACGGTTTCACCGTCTGTCTCAGTTTTCAGCGCGTCCACTTCCCCTAAGTTGCAGGTAAACTCACGTTCACCTAAATCATATTGAGGATGGTGCGGCCAAATCATGGCGGTGTACGTATTGCGGGTGTAAGTTTCTGCCGCATCAATCAACCATTGCGGCTCAATGACGCGACCGTCTACAGCCTGCCCGGATGTGGCAATACATAACCAATCTGTACGGTAATTGGGTTGTGGCATAACACACCTTAATAAATAAGCACTTTTAATTATCGGTATTTCGTGGAGTTCAGTATTACGAATAACATGATGGTGCGCATTCAGTTTCATTCGGATAAGTGTTATTAGCCGAATGTCTACCGTATTTATCTTGCCTATGACTTCAGCATAATAGACTCATGGCTAAATATTCCGATGAAATTAAAGACGCGGCGCGTGCGTTATATATTAAACGCTGGACGCCCAAAGATATTGCGCAGGAATTAAACCTTCCACCGCGTACCGTTTACCATTGGGCTGAATCTGGACAGTGGGCATCCTTATTGCCTGCGGAATCTATTGAAGAGGCTATATCTCGTCGATTTAACCAGCTTTCTAACAAAGAGAAAAAAACAGCGCTTGAGCTGGAAGAATTGCGTGACCTCATCGCCGCTGACGTTAAGCTTCGAGCGCAACGTAATAAGCACGCTGAAAAAATGGCTGAGATTCAGGCTCGCTCTATGCCTGCGTTTGAAGGTGACGGCTTCAGCAATGGTGAACCTAGGGAAGGCGGCAGACGTAAATATAAAAAGAATGATGTGTCTTCTATCACTCCCGAAATGCTGGATAGCTGGGCAAGCGAACACCTTTTCGATTACCAGCTGCATTGCCGTGAGCATAAAGATGAAGATTGGCGCTTCATCCTGAAAAGTCGCCAAGTCGGCATGACTTACTATTTCGCATGGGAAGCTTTTGAAGACGCTGTCAAAACGGGCGATAACCAAGTGTTTTTCTCAGCGTCCCGCGCACAGTCTGAAATTTTCCGTGAATATATTGTCCAAATCGCCCAACAATATTTTGGTGTGACACTCACAGGGAAAAATATCCGCCTGAGCAATGGCGCAATACTGCGTTTCCTTTCCACCAACGCCAGCACGGCGCAGGGCTTTAACGGCCATCTATACGGTGATGAGGTTTTCTGGATACCTAAATTCACCAAACTGCACGAAGTCGCCTCCGCAATGGCGACGCATAACAAATACCGTACAACCTATTTTTCTACGCCGAGCGCCAAAACCCACCAAGCTTATGCAGTGTGGAGTGGTGAAGAATGGCGCTCCGATGATCCGAAGCGTAAAGAGGCCGAGTTCCCGAAAGAAACCGCTATGCGTCAAGCGGGCATACGCTGCCCAGATGGTATCTGGCGCTACGTCATTACAATGGAAGACGCGATCAAAGGTGGCCTTGCGGCGCTGGTTGATATTGAACGCCTGCGTAATCGATATAACGCCACCGCGTTTGCCATGCTCTACATGTGCCAGTTTGTTGACAGTAAAGACGCCGTATTCAAGCTTTCCACATTGGTTGCCTGTGAAGTTGAAATGGATACATGGGGCGACTATGACCCAACTGCCGCGCGTCCTTTTGGCAATCGTGAAGTCTGGGGCGGTTTTGACCCGTCACGCTCTGGGGATAATTCCACGTTCGTTATCGTTGCCCCGCCTATTTTTGACGGGGAGCGCTTCCGCGTTCTGGCTATTTATCAATGGCAAGGGCTTAACTTTAGTTGGCAGGCCGAGCAAATCAAGCAGCTTATGCGGCGTTTTAATATGACCTATATCGGCATTGATACCAGCGGTATTGGTGTGAGTGTTTATGATCTCGTCAGCAAATTTGCCCCACGTGAAGCAAAAGCGATTCTGTACGGTGTTGAAAGTAAAAACCGCCTAGTGATGAAGATGATCGACGTGGTCGAGCGTAAGCGCATCGAATGGGCCAAAGACGCTATTGATGAAACCAATAAAGAACGCGCCGAAATCGCGCCAAGCTTTATGGCTATACGCCGAACAACTACTAACAGCGGCAATGCGCTGACGTTCGTCGCTGAACGTTCTGAGGCAACCGGCCACGCTGATGTTTTCTTTGCGATATCACACGCCGTGATTAACGAACCTATCGACTATGAATTTGACCGCCCATCGACTTGGGCCTTTGGAATGGCAGCATGACAAACAAAAAACGCAAACAGAGCACCGTCAAGGCTAAAACATTTACACCTGGTCGCGGTAGCGTCATCACCTTTGGTGAACCTGAACCCATTCTCACGACAGGCACGGACTACCATAATATTTGGTATAACGATGAGTATGATCACTGGCAGTTACCTATCGACCGATTGGCGCTAGCCCAACTCCCAAATCTCAACGGCCAACATGGCGGCGTTCTCTATTACCGCAAAAATATGGTTGCCGGTGGCTATCTTGGGGGCGGGTTGACCTCTGATCAGGTCGAGCAAATGGCCTTTGATTACCTATTATTTGGCGATGTGGCTATCCTGAAAATCCGCAATATTTTTGGGGAGGTCATTGACCTGCTACCGCTGCCGTCACTTTACTTACGCTGCCGTAAATCAGGTGAGTTTGTTGTATTGCAAGAAGGGCCCGCCATCGTCTACGACCCGCGCGATATTGTCTTCTTTAAAATGTATGACCCACGCCAACAGGTTTACGGCTTGCCGGACTATATCGGCGGTATCCATTCCGTATTACTCAATAGCGAGGCGACAATATTTCGCCGCCGTTACTACAACAACGGTGCGCATATGGGTTTTATTCTGTATACCAGTGACGCCAGTCTTACCGTCGAAATGGAAGACGAGATCAAACAAAAAATAGCCCAATCACAGGGAATTGGTAACTTCCGCAATATGTTTATTAACATCCCCAAGGGCGACCCTGAAGGGGTTAAAATTTTGCCCGTTGGCGAGGTTAGCGCGAAAGATGAGTTTGCCAATATTAAAGGGATCACCGCACAGGATATTTTTACCGCTCATCGCTTCCCTGCCGGCCTTGGCGGTATCATCCCGGATAAAGGTTCTGCGCTGCCAAACCCTGAAACCGCCCGCCAAACGTACCGAAAAGATGAAGTTATCCCACTTCAGCGCAAATTTATGAATGGCGTTAACAGCGATCCCGAAATCCCAGCACACTTGCACTTAAAATTTGACGTTGAAATTCCGGTAATTACCCCCGATAAGGGCGAAAAATGAGCGTAAATAAGTTAGAATCACCTCGATTGTTAGCGTTAGCGTGCGGGGTGATAAACATGCGTACTTTTAAAATCGAATGTCCAGAGTGTAAATCACCGGCCATTATTAAAAAAACCCATTGGGTAGATAAAAAACTGGGTGTTTTATACTGCGGGTGTACAGAAGTTGAATGCGGTCATACGTTTGTTTTTCACGCGCAGTTTTCGCACACTCTCAGCCCCAGCGGCATGGCTGGCAAAAAGCTCATGAAATTCTTGATTGACCGCTTGAAACCAGAAGAACGACAAATCGCCCTTGATTTACTACAGGGGCAAGCCAGTTAACAAGAAACCCGCGCAAAAGCGGGTTTTTTATTCGTTGGCGTTACTGTGCCTTAGCTCGCTTACTCGTTGCATCAAGTTGCGGGCGCGTTCCCCGTAGGTTGCCTCACATTGGCGAATATCACCATGATGATTAACGCGGTAATGCTTACCTTCAATATCAACAATATTTCCCGCCGCTAAGCGACGCAGGACGTGCTGCGATAATTCCCACCCAATTGAGTGGGCGAATTTCTTCATATTTGAGATAAGTTCGCCCGCAGCATGACTAAATGCTTGCTCCCCTTTGGTTTTCTGCCGCTGATTTTCTGGCGAAAGCGGCTTACTCTTGCTTTCTGGTGGCGGATTTTTCAACCTTCGCAACAATTCTCGGCGTTCTCCCCGAGTCAGTGCGTCTAAATTATCCAAATTGAGCGGTTTTTCAGTCCGTTTTTTGGCTTTTGGATCTGGTTGTTTTTCAGACGGGCGGACAGTTATTGCCACGAGTCCAAGTGAGGGCGGAACCCCTGAAGGGCCAAGGTCAACCCCCGCGCCAGCTTTGCTGGCTTCAAGTTCATGGGTGTTGCTTTTGGATTTTTTGACCAACTTCCACGTTTCGCTATGGGTGCAAATGCGAGACTCATCGCCCAAGCGCGGCGAATAGACGCCATAGATACGCGGGCTTATCTCGCCGTAATCGTTCGGGGTTTCAGATAATGCGTAGGCTGTGCGGATCACATGCTCGTTGCGAGGCCGCATAACGCCACCTTGCTTAATGGTGTAGGTTGCAAAACACCCCGCATCGGCGGCGGCAAGCACATCATTCATATGCTTATCTTGCAGAAGCTGCGCCCCTTTTTTGGGCTTGAGTTCACGCTGTAGCTGATTAGCCAACCGGCGCAATTCTCGATAGGTTTGACGCGATGGAACACCAAAAAACTGGAACTGTTTGACGCGGTGCAAACTTGCCCAAGCGACGGCATTATCGCTGTTATCGGCAAGGGGTTTGCCCGTCTCTTTGCAGATGATCGGTTTACCCGTTTTCTTGTCTTTGGCCTTATCCAGTGAGCCGCCACCAATATTTTTACCGATATATGTCGCGATATAGCTCGCTGGTGAACCTTTTCTTTTGGTAACGGGTACAACATCAAACCGCGCTCTCACGTTCTTACCCAACTCAGCACGGTCTTCACGAATGGCAAATTCACGCATCACCTTAGTGATGGCGGCGCGATCTCTATGACGCATAAAGCACAATAAATGCCAGTGAACTGTACCGTCATGATGTGGCTCAGACACACGTACGCCATACCAAGGCAAGCCCTTTCGCTGAAGCTTTTTCCTGATACTGGAAAAGACGCTAACCAGATAGTCACTGCTTTCACGGACGGTTTTTTCCGTCCACTTTGGGTTAGGCTTACCGTTTGCAAGCGTGGCGTGATACTTGGACGGGCACGTAATGGTGTAGAACATGGCGTAATCGCCGCGCATTTCAGCCAAGTTTTGCAGCCCCTTAACGGTAGTCATCATTTCGATGTACCGTAAATAAGGGTTGCTGGTACTGGACAGCATGACCTGTTCTAAATCAATCTTGAAACCGTCTTCATTTTCCAGCTCATGCATACGCATGAATTCAAGCGTTCGGCGGTATTGGTCGCGCTGGCGTTCTATCGCATCGTGACTTGCATAGGCGGAAGCATGTTTATGAACAAGGCACGCGGCGCGTAATTGTTCTTCCCGCCATTCATTGCGTAATCGCCATAACTTACCTTTCCACCAATCAGCACAACGCAGACGCAAGAATGCCCCCGGCAATAGGTCATAGGGGGCACGTTCTCGGTGGCGAATATAGGGATTGAGAGAATCCCAGTAAGGCGGCTGGATACATAAGCGCTGCGCTTCAGCGGCGACCACGTGATATACGCGTAGAATCGCGTCTGGGGTATGGTCATGAGTAAGGTTAGCTTCGACCTGAGCACAAAAAATCATGTCCATATGCGCAGCCACCATTGCGGCAAGCGTCTGCACTTCGCGCTTGTTCAGCTCCGGTAAGCGCAAAAGCTCGTCTAGACGCTCTCGACCTGCAACATGACGGTAGCCTATAGTCAGCTGTTTTTCTCTGACGGCTTCTAACCGCGACAATGCACTCTCGACTATTTCAGTCAAAAATATATTGGCTCGATGTTCGCCATGTTCTCTGCGTAGGTATTCGATCCGCTGCTGTAGTGGCTGGCGTATAAACTTTGGCTGCGCGTTTAAGTTAGCGGCAATCTCTAATAATGGGCTGTGGCGTATCGCCTTTTTAGACTCTGCAAGACGGGCAAGATGCAAATTGAGTTCATTCTCATGCTCTTCGAACAAATCAATTTGGTACTGCCGCTTATTGATGACTTCTTTTTCTTCTTCAGTCATGGCGGCTATGCGCATCATGCGCGAGACAGCTTCATCATGCTGGTAATCCGCAATCATTTTGGCGAGCGGAGTTTCTACATAATTCGTTTCATCCTGTAGCGGGTTAATTGATTTTGCTGGAGCATTCCACGCATAAGGCCCGGTAAGTACGGATGTGCTTCCGGGGTAATCTGGCGGTGGGGTTGGGGCATATCGTCCGCGTGTGTCGCTCATCATCTTATTGATATGAGTATGCTGGGCTAATGTGCTTAGGCTGCTGAATGCAGTTACACGCGTATTTGCCGCAATGCTGGCAGGTAGAAAGCACACCGATCACTTCGTTGGCGTCTTCGCGCTTGCTAGCTTTGGAACTAATAGAACGTCGAGCACTGAAGCTATGCAGGTTGAAATGGCGATAAATTTCGCGTGTTAGTGGAGTGTCGCTATTGGAAATCACAACAGGCGAACCATGAGACAGATTTGCCGCCAACAACCTGGTGACTAAGCGCATATGCTCAGCACGTCCAAAAGGTTCTTTGCTGTATTGCGTAAAATTGGCGGTAGTGCTGATCGGGATATAGGGCGGATCGCAGTAAATAGCCGTATCACTTTCAGCCATTACCGAGATGGTGTTTTGAAATGGTGCGCAAATAAACTGCGTATGCGTATCTTTGGCTTTTTCCGCAAATAGGCGGATCTCGTCAATAGGGAAATAAGGTGGATTTTTATGTTTACCGAAAGGGACGTTATAAACCCCCTTTGCGTTATATCGGCATACACCATTGAAGCAGTGCCGATTGAGATAAAGAAAGAGCGCTGCACGCGCTTCACCGGCTGGCAGCTCATTAAACTTTTTGCGGTGTTCCGCATAGGCGTCTGCACTATTTCCATGAAGAAACAGCGCCTGAGCTATAGAGATAAAATCTTCAGTTGCTTGAGTCGCAAAGCGATACATCCCGATAAGATCAGGATTAATATCCGCCAGAATATAACGGCGATAATCAGTATTGAGAAACACCGATGCACCACCAACAAACGGCTCAATAAGACAATCTGTCTTTGGTAAATAGGGTAATAACTTGGGCATAACGCGGCTTTTGCCGCCCGCCCATTTGATGAACGGACGGATCATTTCCATATCTCCACGTTATATCGCTCATGAGTCATTAAGCGCCAATGTTTGCCGCCGTTCTTGCTCAATAAACGCCACCGAATGCCGATATCAATTTTTAAATAGCCGTGCGGTTTAATGCGTTTATGTATGCGGCGACCATTTTCAAATTGGGTAAGCAAGGCCAAAGCCTTGCTATAAATTCTGGGGTTCGCCCGCGATCCGGATAACGTCATAACATCGGCTCCTTATCTGCTGTAAGGTGCTGCCAGATGTGTGAAACGTATTGCGCCTGATGAACTGCATCCGCTAGGGCGTTATGACGCTCGCCCCTGAAAGGCATGTCCTGCTTTGGGTCAAAGCCAATGACTTTGCCTAGTTCAACCATCGTGCGACAGTCGCGTTCGTTCCAAAACTTCCATAGTGGCCCTTCAAACTCAGCGCGTGCATAAGCGGCACGTAGAGTGGCGCAATCAAATGTTGGTGAATTCCCCCAAACTTGTAATAAGCCTAAATCCTCTGGAACTGCATGATCAGTCAGAAACTTGTCCAGTAGGCACAATGCACGCCAAGGCGGAATGGCATCACTTGCCAGTAGTTCTGCTTGCGCCTCACGTGATTGCTTAAGCCACCATTTGAACGTTGCAACACTGGCTACAGCTCCGTTTAACTCGTCGTTTTCAGCATCAACGCGAACGTAAAAACGCGCACCTGTCATGCCGGTTGATGGCTCAAAGAAAACAGCGCCAATACTGGCAATGGGTGCATTGGTGTTGGTACCTAAAGTTTCAATATCAATCATGACGTGATTCATAAAGCGGCCTCTCAGAATGAAACGGGGTTGTGTTGCGGTTGCGGCTGATCTAATTCACGGCGCAAAGCATCAATGAAAGCGATAACTGCGGGGTTGCTAGCGCTGAGAGTGAGTTCGCCCTCATTGCATTTGATGGTCATTCCTCTGCGTGATATTTCAGGGAACATGACCCCCAAAATATGAGTGCGTGCCGTTGTGCTTCGTATGTTGTACATATCAAAACCTTTATTTTGGATGCACGAATCCTTCACCACTTATTCAGCGGTGAATCATTTTTTGAATCTGAAATTAATTAACTTGGTTATTAATATTGCTTAGGCAAATATACCCATAAGCCACGCAAACCATCGGCGCTTATTTCGTGGGTTAGACATAAAAGGCTTTCGGCAACCTTTTATAAATTGAACATCTGCAACTTTTGGTTGGAAGAATCGCCCGTCAGGTGTTTCAAGCCAACCGTGATTGTTTTTGAAATGTGTAACTTGGCAACCTTGTTTTAGTAGGCTTGCCAGTGATGGGGCTTGTGCTGAAGTCATGAGCTTATATTCTCCAAGATTTAGTAAAGATGCCGAGTTTTAACCATGCTCGGCACATGGGGTTTGTGGTAACTTATCTGCGCCTGCAAAGCTTTGAACGGTGAATCAGGCGCAAACATCAACCACCACATAGGAGTAATAATGAAAATCAATGTATATTTTGAAAAGAACCGAGGTTCGTACTGGGTGCTTTCCAATGGCTCGCCACTTTTTCAAAGCCAATTATTTGAAACAAGGCCAAAGGCTATTGACGACCTTAAAAAATTTCTGACACTAATTAAAGCCCCGGCCCTTATTGATTCTATTGGAAGCCTCAATTTAGAAGAGCTCCAATTAGTTATTTATGTATTTAAAAAACACGATTCCTGCTGGGGCTGGGAATTAGTGTTCTCATCAAATGGTAAAACCACTAAAATCACAGACAACTCAAACAATAGCTTTGAATCATCTGAGCAGGCACTTCAAAGTGCGCGATATTTCTGCAACGCCATTGTTAGTGCTCCAATTCTTGATCAAGCAGATGTCCTCATCCCCGGACTTCACTTCTCTAAATCTTTTGCTGAAGAACATCAGATTGGTGATAACCACCCTTCCAGTAAATGGATTAACTAACCCATCCGTTTGGGGCTTCTGTTTTATATGTGCGGGGTTCAGTTTCCCGCACTGTATTCTCATCAACAATTAATTCGTAAACTTTAATACTGTTGTCACTTTCAGAAACATCCTCAAATACTTTAGTAATGAAATTTATAAACTGCTCATAGGAAATGCTAGGATCAAAAGAACCACCTGCGACCTCTAATAATGGCGTTAGTCCAGAGTTGTTAATTATCGAAACACACTCCAACTTGTCCAAGCGAAAAAAGTAATTACCTACCGGTGTTCTCTTATCTTTTATATGAATAAAAACATTTGATAACCCAGCATGGGCGTCTGATAGTTTAAATATTTTTGCTGTGTTCATTGGTACCTCTCCCAAAAGATTAATTAAAATTCAGCAATTTCCTATGCATTGGAGGGAATGCAAGCTTTAAGAGCTGAATATGAAATGGTGTCGATACCGTCAAAAGCCGCCTTGGGATTAGTAGCAAGGTTGACTAAGTAAGGTGATGGTAATGGTTTGCCTGAACCATACTGAACAGCTAAAGCAAAATAATAAGGCTGCGTCCAGTTCTCAGCGGTTTCTAATAGCTCATCACCAACAACAACCTCAGCATATAAACGAGCTTTTCCAGCAACCATTTTCGCCGTTAAATGCTTGACCGTTCCCACAACGTTTTGGAAATGATTGAAGTCATAGACAATACCCGCCGTATATATTTCAGGATTGTAATTCTCAGCAATCGCGAAAATATCTTCATCTGGCAAGTCGCGCCCGTCTACTGATTTACCACCGATAGCGACTAGAAACATTTTCTTGTACATATGCACCTCTAAGGCTTCGTTGTGGCTTACGCCGCTTTACGGCTACGTCGACCTGATTCTTTGGTGTGGCTAATACGGCTTTTCCACTCGTGCCATTCAGGCGGTGCCATCTCAACAAGCTGATCGGCGTATTTGTCCCACTCTTTACGGTTGATCCAAAGCTCAGCATGTCCGCCCGGCTTCATCGGATCAGCCATGTAAAACGCAGGGAGTTTGCCCGCCTTTGCCATTTCAACAATCGCACGCGGTGTTTTACCGACGTAAATCGCGAAACCTTCTTTTGACAAAAGGTCTGACGGTTTTTCAGAAAGCTTGATCCCGCCGCGCTTTTTAGTCTTTTCTGCGCATGTTTCTGCATCTTCGCTTTGAAGAATTTCAGCTTCGTCTTTCACTTTGCTATCCTCCGTTCTGGTTTCCAGATTTCTATCTAGCGCTAAATTAAGCGCTTTGGTGCATTTCTGGATTTTACTATAGCCATATAATTGGAGATTAGCAATCTAATGTCAAGTGAACAAAGTGAGAAGCTCAAGCTTATTAGAGAATCAGAAAGGCTAAAAGCGAAGGAACTAGCTGAATTAGTTGGAATAAATTATTACACCTATCACGGCTATGAGTCAGGTAAATCCAAAATGCCTATGGATGCAGGTATGAAGTTATTCAAGCATCCACGGTTTCGAAAGTATCGAGATTGGTTCATGTTCGATGAGGTTAATGCCGAAACCGGACAAATCGCGCCGGCGCTCGCACACTATGGGCAAGAAGAAACAATCTCGCAGCACTCCGAGAAAAAGACTGGCTAACAATTTACGGCGCTTATCTATGCAACTTATGCCATGTAACAAGTTGTTATATTTGTAAACAAAATGTATTAAATAATTCTCTAATCATTGGAGGGCTTCGCAATGTCAATTAAGAAGCTCGAAGATGGTCGTTATGAAGTGGATACTAGGCCGCAGGGTTCCGAGGGAAAACGAATCCGGCGTAGATTTAGCACTAAAGGCGAGGCGCAAATTTTCGAGCGCCATATTCTTGTTAACTATCACAATAAAGAATGGGTAGAAAAACCAGCAGACCGCAGGCGCATAACAGAGCTACTTGACCTATGGTGGATCTATCACGGTAAAAACCATGCGCGCGGTGAAATTGAAAGGGGAAGGCTCAAGACCATCATTGCAAAGTTCGCGGCAATGGGGGTTATCCGGGCTGATCAGCTAACTAAAAAGGCATTGACCGATTACCGTGTGGTTATGATGAACGAAGGGTTAAAACCTGCCAGCGTAAATCGCCACTTAGCTATATTTGGCGGCATGTTCACCAAGCTAATTAACGCCGATGAGTACCATAGTCAGCACCCTTTCAAGGAAGTGAAGAAGCTCAAAGAAGCTGAATCAGAAATGGCGTTCTTGTCTCAAGAGGAAGTCGAAGAGTTGTTACGACTTCTTGAAGGGGATAATAGGAAGGTGGCATTAGTCAGTCTTTCAACCGGCGCTCGATGGGGTGAAGCCGCAGGCTTGAAGGGTGAGCATGTGATCAACAGTATGGTGACATTCATGAAAACCAAAAACGGCAAAAGACGCACGATCCCGATATCGGATGAGTTGGCACGGTACATTAAGACCAAGCCAACAGGTTTACTGTTTACCGCCAACTATGATCAAGTGCGCGACACCTTGCGGAAGATGAAACCCGATTTACCCGCAGGTCAAGCCGTTCATGTTTTGCGGCATACGTTCGCCACTCATTTCATGATGAACGGGGGCAATATTATTACACTGCAACGCATACTTGGGCATTCAACAGTTCAACAAACGATGACCTACGCGCATTTTGCTCCCGACTTCCTGCAAGATGCTGTAACATTGAATCCTATAAGTAGAATGTCCATAAATTGTCCATAATTGGGCGCTAATAAGCGCTATTTAGAGCGATATGAATAATATAACTGATTGTTTTAATGAGAAAACCCCTGCTACGGCGGGGGATGTGATGTCACTTAAAGGTCGCATCCACTCTTTCGAATCCTGCGGTACCGTAGACGGCCCTGGGATCCGCTTTATTACCTTCTTCCAAGGCTGCCTCATGCGCTGCCTGTATTGTCATAATCGGGATACTTGGGATACGCACGGCGGTACTGAGATTACCGTTGAAGATTTGATGAAAGACGTCGTGACCTATCGTCACTTCATGAATGCTTCAGGCGGCGGCGTAACAGCTTCCGGCGGTGAAGCCGTCCTTCAGGCTGAGTTTGTGCGTGACTGGTTCCGCGCATGCAAAGAAGAAGGCATTCATACCTGTCTAGACACTAACGGTTTTGTTCGTCGTTATGACCCCGTGATTGACGAACTGCTCGACGTTACCGATCTCGTCATGCTGGATCTCAAACAGATGAACGATGATATTCACCAGAACTTGGTAGGCGTCTCAAATCATCGTACGCTGGAATTTGCCCGCTATTTGGCAAAGCGTAACCAGAAAACCTGGATCCGTTATGTAGTTGTGCCTGGATGGTCAGATGATGATGCTTCTGCCCACTTGCTCGGCGACTTCACGAAAGACATGAAGAATGTTGAGAAAATTGAGCTGTTGCCTTATCACGAACTAGGCAAGCATAAATGGGAAGCCATGGGTGAGGAATACAAATTAGGTGGCGTTAAACCACCAACTCACGAAACTATGGAGCGCGTAAAAAATATTCTCGAAAGTTATGGGCATAAAGTCATGTATTAATGATTTATGTCTTTTGGGCTGGTAAAAATACCAGCCCAATTAATTATTCCGCCCGTGATAATTTCTTTTGGTTTCCAGCCGCAATACTCCTTACCGCCCTTCATATTGATATTTATTATTATTTGAAACATTTCTAACTGAATACAAACACAAAGAAATACGCATAAATCGCCTTAGCAGTCATTTTTTATGAATATTTAACATTCGGAGTTTTATACTGCTCCGTAAGCACCCAACTAAATTATTTTCCTAATATTCCTAACAGAATTTAAGTAATGTGATGAGATGGGGTGGATTATTAGACTTTCTTCTAAGCAGTGACTTCCCTGATTTGCCCCGATACACTGCCCATACACCCGCAAACGATAGGTGTTAAATGATAGGCTTTTAATTTCAGTCTATTGCGGAGTTGTGAATACTTTTTTTCATACTGACTTGTGCCTGCACATTGCTGCAAACACCAGAGGTGGATGAATCAAATAAACACTATGGATAGCCTTTATTTAATTTTTCAGGCGCCCCATTTACAGGTGCAATGTTACCGGAGGTTTTATGTCAATTGATGCAATTCTCGACCAACGCTGGCAGTACTGCCACCAGCCACTGAGCTGGCGCCACGCGATCCATTTAGCCTGCCAACCGCTGATTAGCGAAAGCAAGGTGAATGCAAGCTACCCGCTGCATATCATCGATGCGCTTAAACAGGATAAACAGGATTTCGTGGTTAGCGAAGGTGTATTACTGGTGTTTGCCCAACCTGAAAACGGGGTAATCAGTAAACGTGGAGAAGCATCAGTGCTGAAGTGCGATAAACCGGTTGTGCTGCAAAATGGTAGCGAAGTTAGCCTGATTATCGTGCTCTCTGCGGGAACGCAAACCGAGATGAACACTCTGCATCAGCAAATTGAAGGCTGGTTAGAGATGAATAACTGCCGTGAGCATCTAATGCAAGCAACCAGCCAGAATATGCTGGGCTCTCGCATCCAAGCTGGAAGCCGCATGCACTAATTGCAGGCTTACGATACAGATACATAAAACGCCCACTCGGGCGTTTTTTTATGGCTTTTTATGACGACTGAAAAATCATGCAGCAGGCAATGCATGATGATGATCGGTCTTCTTCATCAGCATCAGCAGATAAACCAGCGCAATTCCCGCAATCATCACAAACAGCACGTTATCAGAGTATTGCTGCATCAAAGCGGCAACCGTCGCTGGGCCAGCAAGGCTGCCAATGGTATAGCTCATCAGTAAGGCCTGATTCATCGCGACTAATTCATGCGCTGCTGCAGTTTCGCATGCCCACGACATGGCGACCGGATACAGCGTGAATCCCGCACATCCCAGCGTAAATAAAGCTGGCACAATGCCGTAGTTGCCCAGCATCGCAATGCTGCCGATAATGACCAAACTCACCTGCACACGCAGCACTGCCAAACGCCCAAAGCGGTCGGCTAAGCGACCAACCGGCCACTGCCCCATAATGCCAGCGCTAACCAACAATGCCATCCAAAGTCCGACATTTGCATCGCTCATGCCTTTATGGGCCAGATACAAAGGTAGTAGGCCATATAAAGACCCAAGCACCGCACCGGATATAATACAGCCATGGATACCTAAGCGCGCGCTACGACGACGCAACATCGCCCACATCGGCACCGAGGTATGCGCTTCTGGCCGCGTAAAGCGAGCAAACAGCAGCGGCAGCATAGCCAATACCATCAGCGACGTTGCCCATGGCAACACCTGTAATACGGCGGTCGGCACAGCGCCCAGCATCAGTTGTCCCAGCACGGTTCCCAAATAATAAACCGTCATATAAGCAGCCAGCAGCTGGCTACGATTCGCATTTGTTCCACTACGCAGTAATGCGCTTTCAACAATTACCCACACCATCGCACAGCCTACACCTGCGAAGAAACGCAGAGCCAACCAGCTCCAGATATCGGTTGAAAAGCTCAGCGCCGCGGTCGAAATCGCAAAAATGGCACAGGCATAATGATAGCTTCGGTTAAATCCTGAATGCATGATTACTGAACCAGCAACCAGCGTCCCTACCAGATTCCCCATAAAATACGAGGAACTCACTAGACCGACTTGCCAAGTCGGTAACTGCTCATGGCTCAGCCACAATGGAACTAAAGTATTTAAAACCGCCATAGCAACGGTCAGCAGCAGGAGCCCGCAGAGCAATAAAAGCACTGGGCGAGAGTATGAAAACATGTGAATTTAAAACCGAACCGCATTGAGAAGTGGCGGCATCATGCCACTGGTGAATTAAAAGTCAATCGCCCATAGATTAGACATAGCACGATTTGTTAATACGTAGGGGGATAAATTTATTTTTCTGACAAACTGGCTAATTTTGGACTTCCTGCCACCAGCAAAATATGCCCATGATAACAGGCCGTTTTACACTGCCCACAGCCGTCACAGCGGGCTTCGTCAAAGCTTGGCTGATCGACTTCGTCAAACTTAATCGCCTGTGAAGGACACGCATGAACACACAAACGGCAGTCATCATTTCCTCGCCCAATGCAGCCTTTGGCGACAACTGGCCTTAATGCCGTATCTGAAGGAATTAGCGGAGACAGCGCTCCCGTTTTGCACGCCGCAGTACAATAGTTGCACTTCGCAGTATCGCAGGATGAAAAATCAATCTGTACTGCCGCCGCGCCATCTTTAATTTCAATTAAGCCGTAGGGACACGCGCCCACGCACTCCCCACATGCTGTACACAATGCCAGAAAAAGACTTTCCGCTACCGCCTGCGGTGGCCGGCCCACAGCGCGTTGCACCGTTTCTTGCGCAACCTGTAACTGAGCCTGCTTACCGGCCCCTAGCAAGCCACGGAAAAGCCCGCGGCGGCTAACGGTACGATGAGACATCCAAGCGCGGTAGTAGTCTTGATCCTTTTGCTCACTCATTAGCGATAAAGCTCACACGCAACAGGCATAATCGCTAACTGTTGCTGCCAACTTGCCAAAGTTAACACCGCAAGCTCTGCTAACCCTTGATAAAACGGATGTTGAGCGTCCTGTATCATGAGCGTCAAATAGCGTGAGCTCCATGGCAACAGGTGAGCAGATAAAAACTCACCAAGTGCCTGAGGCTGTGTCTCAGCAAGCCATGCAGCCATCATCAACATTAAACCAAACTGATCTTCTGGCTCCTTTTGCTCGCTCTGCCCTTCAATATGATGCTGGCGCATCCACTGACGTAGCGCCAGCGTTGAATCACCAAAGAGAACGCTCTCTTTATCCAGATACACCGAGCCCCAAGGGGGAGCCGGTAACGCATGTGGCCCGATAAACAAACGCTGGTACGCATCTTCCAAAGATTCATTCGTAGCAGCCGCCAACTGAGTCATACACTGCGCTAACTGCGGTTCCGAACCATACGGCCATTCACTGCACCATTCGGATGAAGTGAAGATTTCGACCAGCGGCGTACAGGCTTCACTTTCTGGGGAGTAATAAAAAAGCGCGCCTAGCGCACGGGCCGAAATGGCAATATCTTGAAGCTGTTGTGGTTGTAGCATGAGGATACCAAATCAATTTTGTCGCGATGCGAATGACAATTTTAATAACATAGCAAATGTTAGCTGACAGATAATGGGGCTCGATTCTGAGCCCCACTCTGCAAAAACAGTATTTACCCGGCGATTGCCATACCTACTGTCATATGTAGACCATAGAACATACCGCGGCCAATCAGCTCACCGGCGACAACCAGTAATAAACCAATCACCAGCCAGGCAACTGATGGCGCTCTGCCTTTGATCATTGGACAAATCCAGCAACCCAATCCAAGCACCAGCAGCGCCAAACGCCATGCTAGCAAAGCACCAAACGATGGAATAAGCGCAGAAGCTTGTTGGATTGAACTATGAATTTCAGCCAAACCAAAGCCCTGCATCGCTACAGAGGCAACGCTGATAAGCACCGCCAATACGCTAACAACGGGCAAAATACGCATTGCGCAGCCGCACACACCGGCAGCTCTCAGCAGTAAGAAGCCAAGCAAAGGCCCACCAATAAACATCGTCAGCACGAAGCCTAGCGTGGTGTAGCCGTTATGCCATGTAGGTACGGTATCAATCTGGTACACACGACACATGGCGTAAACAAATAACAGACCTAACACCATGGTGACCGCAAGCCAAAGCTTACCCAGCGCAGCAGGCATTTTGTTTAATACCGCCAGAAGCCAGTAGATACCGCCAACGGCAAAGAACACCGAACCGCTAGCAATTTCGTTACTCAGAGCAGATTCGCCGATACGGTTAAGCGAATTGAACGCTCTCATTGGCGAGCCCAAATGCATCACCGAGGCGATAAACGCTATCCCCATCAGCACCCAGAGAAAAAACATACTCAGATGAACGCGTCGCGTGCGATCGTTATCCAAACGCCCAGAGAGTAATGCCAGCGCCAGTACGATGAAACCACCGACAACACACTGCCCTAAGACCGTAAAAATCATTAACGGCCATTCATGCCATCCCATACCCATCTCAGACCTCCTTCGGATTTGCCAGATAACCGGTGGTATCTCCAACCGGACGGCTGTTGGCGTTAGGTTTTAATACGATATTCGGCTTCGTAAAGTGCGCAGCTGGAAGCGGTGCAATTTCAGCTAAATCACCGTATTTGGCACGCAGCTCCTCAATAGGCGCTAAATCCAATGCACGCAGTGGACAGGATTCAACGCAGATCGGTTTTTTACCCGCTTCGACTCGCTCATAGCAGCCATCACACTTGGTCATATGCCCTTTCTCCTCATTGTATTGAGGAGCGCCATACGGGCAGGCCATATGGCAATAGCGACAACCGATGCACACTTCTTCGTTGACCACGACAAAGCCATCTTTCTCGCGCTTGTGCATCGCACCGCTTGGACACACTTTGGTACAAGCCGGATCGCTACAGTGGTTACACGAGATCGACAGGTAATAAGCAAACACGTTTTGGTGGTAAACACCGTTATCCTCTTGCCAATCGCCACCGGCATATTCATAAATGCGGCGGAAACTCACATCAGGCGTCAAATTTTTAAAATCTTTGCAGGCCAGCTCGCAGGTTTTGCAGCCGGTGCAACGACTAGAGTCGATATAAAAGCCGTATTGCGTTGTCATCAGCTACTCCTTATGCCTTGGTGACTTGAACAAGATTCGAATGCGACGGATTCCCTTTCGCCAACGGCGATGGGCGCTGGGTGGTCAGCACGTTAATTGAGCCTGCATGATCGACGCGGTTTGCATCAGGGCTATACCATGCCCCCTCACCCAGTGCGACAACGCCCGGCATCATGCGAGGTGTCACCTTAGCGTTGATACGAACTTCGCCGCGATCGTTGAAAATACGCACGATATCGCCGTTGGTGATGCCGCGTTTTTTCGCATCCATTGGGTTAATCCACATTTCTTGGCGACACGCAGCCTTCAACAGATCAACGTTGCCATAGGTAGAGTGCGCACGTGCTTTGTAGTGGAACCCTGTTAGCTGCAGTGGGAATTTCTCAACTAGCGGATCTTCATAGCTTTCAAAACCAGCGCTGTAGATTGGCAGAGGATCGATAACATCATCCTTGGCTAATTCCCATGTCGCTGCCTTTTCAGCCAATTGCGCAGAGTAAATCTCGATTTTGCCTGAAGGTGTGGTTAGCGGGTTAGCCACCGGATCTTCACGGAACGCTTTGTAGGCCACATGGTGCCCTTCAGGATCGCGCTGCTTATAAATCCCCTGCTGACGGAATTCTTCAAACGACGGAAGACCTGGCATGGCTTGCTGAGACTGTTTATACAGATGACGCAGCCACTCTTCCTGATTACGACCTTCGGTAAACTGCGCCTCCACGCCCATGCGTTTCGCCAATTCACTGGTCATCTCATAAATATTTTTGCATTCAAAACGAGGCTTAATCACCTGATCGGCAAAGATAACGTATGACATGTTGCCCGCAGACGCATCCAAGCAAAAATCCATCTGCTCTGATGCCGTGCAGTCTGGCAGTAAAATATCGGCATACTTTGCCGATGCGGTCATGTGGTTATCAATCACCACGATCATTTCACATTGCTTATCGTCTTGCAGGATTTCATGCGTACGGTTGATTTCAGAGTGCTGGTTAACCAAGCAGTTACCTGCGTAGTTCCAGATCATTTTGATCGGCACATCCAGCTTATCTTTACCGCGCACGCCATCACGCTTCGCCGTCATCTCAGGACCGCGCACGATGGCGTCGGTCCATAAGAACATCGAAATACTGGTCTGAACGGGGTTTTCAAGCGTTGGCATACGCACGAAATCAAGATCGTAAGAGCCTTCGCGCGCACCGCTATTTCCGCCGTTGATTCCGACGTTACCCGTTAGGATTGCCAACATAGAAATAGCGCGTGAGGCTAATTCACCGTTTGAGTGGCGCTGTGGCCCCCAGCCTTGTGAAATATACGCAGGTTTTGCTGCACCGATTTCACGACCGAGCTTAATAATTTTATCGGCTGGAATTCCGGTGATCTTTGAAGCCCATTCAGGCGTTTTAGCAATGCCATCGGCACCTTCACCTAGGATGTAAGCTTTATAGTGACCGTTCGCTGGCGCACCGGCAGGCATGGTTTTTTCATCATAGCCGACGCAATATTTATCGAGGAATGGTTGATCAACTAAATCTTCTTTGATCATCACATAGGCTAGCGCCGAGGCCAACGCCGCATCGGTGCCTGGACGAATAGGAACCCACTCATCTTCACGACCGGCGCCCGTATCGTTATAGCGCGGATCGATGATGATCATACGCGCATCAGATTTCTGACGAGCCTGTTCCAAATAGTATGTTACCCCGCCGCCGCTCATTCGCGTTTCGCCTGGGTTATTCCCGAACAGCACCACCAGTTTGCTGTTTTCAATATCCGACGGGCTGTTGCCATCGGCCCAACCACCGTAGGTGTAATTTAGCCCTTCGGCTATTTGCGCCGTGCTGTAGTCGCCATAATGATTTAGGTAACCACCGCAGCAGTTCATCAGACGGGCAATCAGCGTTGAACCTGGTGGCCATGAGCGAGTCATGGTGCCGCCCAGCGTCCCTGTGCCATAGTTGAGGTAGATGGCTTCATTGCCATAATCTTTGATGATGTGCTGCATACTCGCCGCGATGGTATCGAAGGCTTCTTCCCAGCTAATACGCTTGAACTTACCTTCACCACGTGCCCCAACGCGCTTCATTGGATATTTCAGGCGGTCGGCGTTATAAACACGACGACGCATTGATCTTCCGCGCAGGCAGGCACGTACCTGATGCAAACCTTCGTAGTTGTCATCACCGGTATTATCGGTTTCAACATACTTAATCTCGCCATCGACAACGTGCATGCGTAATGGACAACGACTGCCACAGTTTACTGTGCATGCGCTCCAAATGACTTTTTCATTGGTGTTAGCAGATGCGGTGTTTGATTGGGCGACTGCCTTGCGGGCAAATGGCAAAGATAATCCACCGCTTGCCGCAACTAAACCGCCAATGGCACTGGATTTTACCAGTTTGCGGCGGCTTACCTGCGCAGACAATAAGCCTGTCTCTTTCGTATTTTTCATACAATACCCACTCAGTTTGCTTTCAAAATCAAAAATGTGACCGCAAAAAGCGCTAACAAAAGTCAGCGTTTTTTTAGTCAGCAAAAAAGAAAGTGGCCTATTACGTAATTGATTATCCAGCGTGTGCTCAAAACACTAAGGAAAATAATCAACTCGCAATTAATTAGAATGAAATGATATGGAATGGAAGGTCATTAAATATCAGTGCCCACTTTCTCAAATGGATAATACTTCTTTGGGAGTAATCCATATTGTTTGATGTCAATAAAGGCACGCGCAAGCAGGCCGCTGGCGGTTTATGTGATGGAATTAGCAACTTATCAAAATCAAAAACTTACGATTGAGAATAGCTATCAGTCAACTTAAATGCTTTTAAACTGAATTAATACAGCCGCAACAATATTAAAAATAGGATCTGAATTTATATTTGAGTTTATAAACGAAAAAAGCGCCCTTAGGCGCTTTTATTAAACATATTAGGAATTAACCAATATATTCTAAACCGTTCATATACGGACGCAGAACTTCTGGTACCTGAATTCGGCCATCAGCTTGCTGATAGTTTTCTAATACAGCAACCAGAGTACGACCCACAGCTAAACCAGAACCGTTCAGTGTATGCACCAAACGTGGTTTTTTGTCGGTCTTGTTACGGCAGCGAGCCTGCATACGACGCGCTTGGAAGTCCCACATGTTTGAACATGAAGAGATTTCGCGGTAAGTGTTCTGCGCAGGAACCCAAACTTCCAGATCGTAGGTTTTGCTTGAGCCAAAGCCCATATCACCGGTGCACAGCAGCACTTTACGGTATGGCAGATTCAGCAGCTGCAACACTTTCTCGGCGTGACCCGTCAGTTCTTCCAGCGCATCCATTGAATCTTCTGGACGAACAATCTGAACCAGCTCAACTTTATCAAACTGGTGCATACGGATCAGACCGCGAGTATCACGACCATAAGAACCCGCTTCGGAGCGGAAACATGGCGTATGTGCGGTCATTTTCAGCGGCAGAGATTCTTCTTCCAGAATTTCGCCACGCACCAAGTTGGTGACTGGGACTTCTGCCGTTGGGATCAGCGCATAGCTGCTGGAATCCGCTTCTTCTTCCAGTGGACGCGTATGGAACAGATCGCCACCGAATTTAGGTAACTGGCCTGTACCGTACAGCGTGTCATGGTTAACCAAATAAGGAACGTAGGTTTCGAGGTAACCATGCTGTTCGGTATGCAGATCAAGCATGAACTGAGCCAATGCACGGTGCATACGCGCCATTTGGCCTTTCATCACGACGAAACGCGCACCGGTCAATTTAACTGCGGCAGCAAAATCCAGCCCGCCAGTCATTTCGCCCAGAGTCACGTGATCGCGAACTTCGAAATCATACGTACGAGGCTCGCCCCAGCGGCTAACTTCCAGATTGTCGTTTTCGTCTCTACCGACCGGCACAGAATCATCTGGCATGTTAGGAATGGACAACGCCAAATCGCGGATATCATTTAGCAACTGATCCAGCTCTGACTTGGCCGCATCCAGCTTTTCGCCCAATTCGTTGACTTCAAGACGCAGTGGCTCAATATCTTCCCCACGCGCTTTAGCCGCACCGATGGATTTGGATCGCGAGTTACGCTCTGCTTGCAGGCTTTCAGTTTCAACTTGCAGCACTTTGCGGCGTTCTTCCTGCTGACGCAAAGTGTCAACATCCAGTTTAAAGCCTCGACGAGCCAGCTTTTCGGCGACTGCGTCTAGCTCATTACGCAGTAGATTGGGATCTAGCATGCTAATCCTGTGATTATATTGAGGGAGTTATAATGAGCAATACATTGAGCACAAGACGCTCAATGTAAAGCGTATTTTATCAGGGATAACCTTACCGCAATGGGAATATTAGCGGTAGCGTTTTGTCGGGCTATTTTGATCCTGCTCAGCCAACCATGCCAGTTTTTCACCAATTTTGCCCTCTAAACCACGGTTAGTGGGCACATAATATCGGGTTTGTGACATTTCAGGCGGGAAGTACACTTCACCCGCAGCGTAGGCATTGGTTTCATCATGCGCATAACGATACTCTGCCCCTAGCCCCATTTCTTTCATGAGTTTGGTTGGTGCATTACGCAGATGATCGGGAACATCATAGTCAGGGCGCTCTTTGGCATCACGCACCGCGGCTTTGAACGCGGTATAGACGGCGTTGCTCTTCGGTGCACAGGCTAAGTAGACAATGGCTTGTGCAATCGCACGCTCGCCTTCTGCAGGCCCGACACGGGTAAAACAGTCCCAGGCTGAAATCGCAACCTGCATGCCGCGCGGATCGGCATTACCGACATCCTCGGAGGCAATCGCCAGCAAACGTCGTGCAACGTAAAGCGGATCGCCACCGGCGGTGATAATACGTGCATACCAGTACAGCGCGGCATCCGGAGAAGAGCCGCGCACTGATTTATGCAACGCTGAAATCAGGTCGTAAAAACGATCGCCTTTATTATCAAAGCGCGCACTGCGCTCGCCGGACACTTCCTTCAGCAGATTTGCGGTTAAAACGCGATGGCCGCTGGCATCCACTTCTGCCATATCAGCCATCATTTCTAACGTATTCAACGCACGGCGGGCATCGCCCCCCACCAGCTCGGCAATCATTTCGCGCGTGTCATCAGGCAAAACAATATTTTGCCCACCGTATCCGCGATCTTTATCGGCCATTGCCTGATTAAGCACTTCAACGATATCTTCGCTGGTTAACGCCTTGAGTAGGTAAACTCTGGCGCGTGAAAGCAACGCAGAATTGAGCTCAAACGAAGGGTTTTCCGTGGTAGCACCAATGAACGTGATGGTGCCGTCTTCGATATGCGGAAGGAAAGCGTCTTGCTGACTTTTGTTAAAGCGATGGACTTCATCGACGAACAGGATAGTTCGACGGCCCGCATCACGATTATTGCGCGCTCGTTCAATGGCTTCGCGGATTTCTTTGATCCCAGAAGTCACCGCCGAAATACGCTCAACGTCGGCATTACCGTAGCGGCCAATCAATTCAGCCAGCGTGGTTTTCCCGGTCCCTGGCGGCCCCCACAAAATCATTGAATGCAGGTGTCCGGCCTCAATCGCACGCGGCAGGGGCTTGCCCTCAGCCAGCAAGTGACGCTGCCCAATATACTGCTTCAATGTTTCTGGCCGCATACGCGCGGCCAGTGGTTGGAATTCATTCTGCGAGAAGTCGAGGGACAGATTACTCACTGGCTTTTCCCATTCATCAAGTTTGTCTATTGGCGTTGATCGTCCACCGTCACGCCTTTAGGCGGTGTGAACTGGAATTTGCTGGCATCAACCACGCCGCTTTGCTGGCTTTTCAGCTTATAAGCACTGCTTTGTCCGTCTTGTTCAACGGCGGTAAAGCTATTGATGGTGCCCGTTGGCGATACGCTAATCGTAAATTTCTTCAGATTGTTTTTCTGGCTTTTCGGTGTCAGATCAAACGTATCACCGGTTTGTTTCACATTGTACTGGTTCCACTCTTTCGCATCGTTACGCGTAATCAGCATAAACGGCGTATTGCTGGTCGCGCTATCTAGCCAAGTCGCGGTTACCTGCTCAACGAACGGGTTATAGAACCACAGCGTTTTCCCATCGGAAACTAAAACGCTCTCATCGGGTGAGGTCATGTGCCAGTTGAACAGGTTAGGACGTTTGACCCAAAGTTCACCTTCACCCTGCTGTACAGCAGCGCCGTCGGCCGTTGTTACGGTTTGAGTAAAGCTTGAATGGAAACTATTGACCTTATTCAGGCGACTCTGCAAATCGCTGCTTGGCGTCGCCAGCGCGGCGGTCGATGCAAAACCAGTCATTAAACAGCACGCTAATAACAGCTTTTTCATTATTTTCTACACCTTTTGTCGGTCATGGTTAGCTGTAAAAACAGATAACCTCGGCTGATTTTTATCATCTGGTCAACGGCACGCTAGCCGTTACACCACGCTTTATATTAAACAATATAATACGCTAACTGTAGCCAATAGACATGGAGTTATCATCGGTAACATTCTGAATGACCGTGATTTACACATCTTTTCGCTGACAGACATTCGTCTATTTTTGCATCTCATCGATAAATAAAACGGGCGGTGAAATCACCGCCCGCTAACATGGCATCAAGCAATGACGAAATTACATATCATGCGATGGCGGCGCTAATACCTCACGGTTACCATTATTGCCCGGTGAGCTCACGATCCCCTGAGCTTCCATCTGCTCAACGATACGCGCAGCGCGGTTGTAACCGATACGGAACTGGCGCTGAACGCCTGAAATTGACGCTCGGCGCTTATCCACCACGAAAGCAACGGCTTGGTCAAATAGCGGATCGAGCTCTTCATCGCTATCCAACCCAAACCCACCTTCGCCCTCTTCAGAAGAGCTCAGGATGCTATCGATATACTGTGGACGTCCACGCGCTTTCCAATCCTGAACCACCGCATGCACTTCCTCATCGCGAACGAATGCGCCATGCACACGAACCGGCATTGACGAGTTAGGCGGCATATACAGCATATCCCCCATCCCCAGCAACGATTCTGCGCCACCTTGGTCAAGGATAGTACGAGAGTCGATTTTGCTCGAAACGGTAAACGCGATACGCGTTGGAATGTTCGCTTTAATCAAGCCGGTGATAACGTCAACCGATGGACGCTGAGTCGCCAGAACCAAATGGATCCCCGCCGCACGTGCCTTTTGGGCCAAACGTGCAATCAGCTCTTCCACTTTTTTACCGACGGCCATCATCAGATCGGCAAACTCATCGACCAACACCACGATGTAAGGCAGTTTTTCCAATACCGGCGGCGTCATATCCATGCTGTCACCCGGCTTCCAGAACGGATCTGGGATTGGGCGCCCCATGGCAATGGCCTGTTCAACGCGTTCGTTGTAACCAGCAAGGTTACGCACGCCTAATGCCGACATCAGCTTATAGCGACGCTCCATCTCACCTACACACCAACGTAGCGCATTGGCGGCGTCTTTCATGTCGGTGACCACTTCGGTCAGCAGATGTGGAATCCCTTCGTAAACCGAAAGCTCCAGCATTTTAGGGTCAATCATGATGAAGCGAACTTCATCCGGCGTCGCCTTATACAGCATGCTGAGGATCATGGCGTTCACGCCAACTGACTTACCTGAGCCGGTGGTACCTGCCACCAACAGATGAGGCATTTTTGCTAGATCGGCAATCACAGGCTGACCAGCAATATCTTTGCCCAGCACGATAGTCAGTGGGGAAGGGCTTTCACGGAACTTGGTGCAGTCCAAAACCTCTCTCAGATAAACCGTCTGGCGATGCTTATTTGGCAACTCCAATCCAACGTAAGGCTTACCCGGAATAACTTCTACCACGCGCACGGCAACCGCAGACAGTGAACGCGCCAAGTCACGCGACAGGTTAGAAATTCGCGCCGCTTTCACGCCTGGCGCCAAATCTAACTCAAAACGGGTGATTACCGGCCCCGGCGAAATCCCGACTACTTCGGCTTTAACGCGATAATCCGCCAAACGCGATTCAACCAGATTTCCTACCTGCTCTAGCGCAAACATATCAACCGGCTCGGAGTTAGCAGGAGGCTCTGTGAGCAGATCCAACGTTGGCAACGGCGTAGTTGGTTTTTCCAGCGGCTGCTCATGACCGCGCATCAAGAATGGGTGAATTAAGCCATCCATCGCGGGATGCTGGCCAGCGGGTTGTTGAGCCACAGGCTGCTGCACTGGCGCAGTTTGAGCTGCATACTGTGGCGCGGCAGTTTGCTGCACGCTCGGTGCTGGCTGGCTATTATGCTGATTATATTGAGGCTGAGGTGCTTGCGGCGCAGATGGCTGCTGTTGCACAGGTGCAAAGCGAGGATCTTGCTGACGCGTTGCATACTGCGCAGGCGCTGGCTGTTCTGGTTCATCGTAGCGACCAAACGGAACATCGTACGCATCATCTTCACGCGCAGCGCTCTCTTCCTGCTCAGGCGTAATAGTAAATAACGGCTCAGAAGGTCCATCATCCACTAAGTCTGAAACGGGGGTAAAGCTGAAAGCATTAGGGTTAGAAGCCGCTGCTTCGCTCAACGCCTTCGCCGGAGAGAAGTCCATCAGGTCATTGCGCGAGGCGGTCACGCCGCTTAATGCTGATGCGTGGTCGTCTGCGACAGGTTGTGGCTGATAACGCTGCTGTTGCTGAGCAGAAAATTCGCTCTGCAACCGCGCCATCTCAGCGGCCTGCTCATCTTCTGCCTGATGCGCATACTGTTGCTCACCATAACGCTGCTGCTGCCGCTCGGCAAACGCCTGACGCAGGGCAAGGCTTTCCTCATCCATCGGCTGTGCAGTTTTCTGCTCCGGCTCTGGAGAGGCTACCATTTGCTGGCGCAGAGCTTCTGCTTCTTTCTTCGCCTGCTCTTCAGCCATTCGCTGTGAAGGAAGTTTAATGCCTAAAGAGGCCAACTCACGGCGCGTTGGGATACGCACAGGATTCGGACGCGGCAATTCAGGTCCAACACCCTGTTTCACCTGCAAGCTGCTGTCTTCGGTTGCGCTAAACGCAGGCATAAACATTGAGCCCGCGGCTGCAGCCGTTGATACGGTTGCAGGAACAACATCGTTACGCGAGGCCGCACCAAACGGAACCGTATCCGACGATAGGCCAGGATTAATATATGGCGTCGCAGGCGATTCATCGCGATCAAAATGCGAGGCCGAGAAATTCATCCCCGATGAAGATGTCCCTGTTTGTGATGCAGGAGTTTCAGGCTCAAAACTGCCAATTCGTGGGCCTTCATCATCCCAAGCAGAGCGCGTTGGACGAGATGAATGATTGGCCACGTTAGACGGTCTATCTTCAGGGACTTCAAAGGAATACAGCGGAGGCATGCTCGGCTTAATTTCCGCCACAGGCTCGGGTTCTGAAGCACTGAACGTCATAGGCTGAGTGGCAGCAGAGGCTACCGGCTGAGCGGCGGCAACCGCTGCACCAACGGCAGAAACCGCCGCGGTTGGGGCCATCGTCGGTGTAACTGCAGGCTGAGCCACATCATTCAGCGAGTTCTCAGCTTCGTGCAACGGACGGAGTTTACCCAATAAAGGATCGTCGTCTTCAGCATCGACATCAGCAACAGGCGCTTCAACAGGCTGTTTTACTGGTTTAGCCAACAGAATATCGTCATCGTCCTCAGCGGCGGAGGTATTAAGCAATACATCATCTGCGCCCTCACCTTCTGAACGTTCACGCTCGGCAGTAACCACTTCTCGGCTATCGTCGTCATAGTCGTAGTCATCATCTCGATCGCGGCGAGAACGATTACTCATAAACGTCATGCCACCGAGGAGAACACCACCGATTTTTTCAGCAATCGTCAGCCAAGACCAGCCGGTAAACAGCGTCAGCCCCACCGCCCAAACGCCCAGCAGAAGCAGTGTTCCGCCCACGCTACCCAGCAGAGGAATCACGCCGTTTGCGAGAAGGCTACCGATCACGCCGCCTGAGGCGAAATAGTAAAGGTCGTCAACGTTCAGCGACGCTAAGCCACACGATGCCAGCACCAATGCCAACATACCGATAAGCTTGAGCGAAATAGAGAAATAATCAACATAGCCACTATCGTCGCGTTTGCGATACGCAAACCAGCACAGAACGATAATGACGGGAGGAATGGCGTAACCCATCACTCCGAAAACGAAGAATAAGGTATCAGCCAGCCATGCTCCTGCGCCGCCGCCGATATTATTGATAGGCTCGTGCCATGCCGTTTGTGACCAACTCGGATCCGAGGGGTCAAAACTCAGCAACGAAACCATAAGATAAATAGAAAACAACGCTACTACGATGAGTAACGCCTCGTATAACCGACGTCCACTGCTCATTCGTTTGAGAGTAACGTCCTTCTCTTCTGTGTATTCCTGGCTCAAGAAAGGCTCTCCAGGTTCCTGTTTTTCACCATAGCACTATTATTGCCTATTGCCGCTTTAGAACAACGCATTGCCACGTAATATTATATTTCAGTAAAACTCATACCAATAACAACGCCGAGAGAGTCTACCCTCGGCGTTGAAACTGTATAGATACACAGGAGTGTAACCAAATTAATCAGGTTTTGCACCTGCTACCGTTATCGTGTTTTGATAACCAAGCGATTGCTCTGTTTGACTTCTTCCATAACCACATAGGTACGGGTGTCATTAACGCCAGGCAGGCGTAACAGGGTCTCACCAAGCAATTTACGATAAGCGGACATGTCAGGCACACGCGTTTTCAACAGATAGTCGAAATCGCCTGAAACTAAATGACACTCCTGAATTTCTTCCAGTTTCTGAACAGCCGTATTGAACTGTTCAAACACATCTGGCGCTCCACGATTCAAGGTAATTTCTACAAATACCAGTAAGGATGCATCCAGATAGTGCGGGTTCAATAACGCAGTGTAACCTTGAATAAAACCCTGACGCTCAAGGCGACGCACACGTTCTAAACATGGAGTTGGTGATAAGCCAACTCGCTTTGAAAGCTCAACGTTCGAAATTCGTCCATCCTTCTGCAACTCATTCAGGATGTTACGGTCGATACGGTCGAGATCTTTACCGGGGCGCTTTTTATTGTCTGCCATCTTATTGTCTCTCTTATATCCTTCCCTGCTCGCCATCCCCTCAACAAGTTCAATTTGTTAAGGATTTGTCCCAAACGAAAACCCCATGCCTGCAGTCAATCAGCAATTCCCATTGCTTATGATGACGAAAACAGCCGGATAAATCCGCCGAAGCTAGCTTTCAACTTCATCTGTTTTCGCAGATTGCACTTAATTCACATGCGAGGGCTCGCATAATTGCTTTGCTCTGATTCCAAATCAATGCACATAGAGGTTCATCGTAAGACCACGATCCCTAACGCCACTCATTGAAGCCAATCTAAGCACTACACATTTCTTTTCGTATACGCGGTATTTCTTACATCAGGAGAAGAAAGCGCTGTTTTAGTTCAATAGGCTATTTGTTGCCTTCAAGCAGATAAAAATTCTGCTAAATGCCTTTCAAGCCACAAAAACCAAAGACAAGTTCTTCCCTACATCCATGTTTTCGCAAATGCACAGGCGATTGTCAAAGCAAAAGAAGCAAAATCAGACGAACATGCCAACTATTCTAAAGAAGACTTTCGAGGCGACAACAAAATAAACCGTCAAAACAGACGAATAAGCGTCGCTAAGAAGCGCTATTAGGGGGCTTTCTCGGCAAGAATGTTATCGGAATAGGTTTAAAAAAAATTATCTGCTGCCATGATTTTTACTAATCGATAGCTAGCCACTATCAAACAAATTGATAACATTTTTTTTGCACGCTTTTTTTCAGGCGCTAACTTCCCTACAATCGAGTTATTGTCCGGTAAAATTGGAAAAGAGGAATTCATGGGCACAGTCAAACACAGCAAACTCCTGATCTTGGGCTCAGGCCCTGCAGGATATACAGCGGCGGTCTACGCGGCACGCGCTAACTTGAACCCAGTATTAATTACCGGCGTTGAAAAAGGCGGTCAGCTCACCACCACGACAGAAGTCGAAAACTGGCCAGGCGATCCCGAAGGGCTCACCGGTCCTCTGCTGATGGAACGTATGCACGAGCACGCGGCCAAATTTAACACCGAGATTATTTTTGACCACATCCAGCGTGTCGATTTGCAGAACCGCCCATTCCGCCTGTTTGGCGATTCTCAGGAATACACCTGCGACGCATTGATTATTGCAACCGGCGCTTCCGCGCAATATCTCGGCCTGCCTTCCGAAGAAGAGTTCAAAGGCCGTGGCGTATCTGCCTGTGCGACCTGTGATGGTTTCTTCTATCGCCAACAAGAAGTGGCGGTGATCGGCGGCGGTAATACTGCGGTTGAAGAAGCACTTTATTTGTCTAATATCGCCTCCAAGGTTCACTTGATACATCGTCGTGATACATTCCGCGCCGAAAAAATCTTGATTGGACGCATGATGGATAAAGTTGCGAGCGGTAACATTGTGCTGCACACCAACCGCACGCTTGATGAAGTTCAAGGCGATGCTATGGGTGTAAACGGATTACGTTTAAAAGCGACCGACAGCAATACCGTTGAAGAACTGAGCGTAACAGGTTTGTTTGTGGCTATCGGCCACAAACCGAACACGGCCATTTTTGATGGTCAGCTCGCACTGGAAAACGGCTATATCAAGGTTCAATCTGGCCTGAGTGGCAACGCTACCCAAACCAGCATTCCCGGCGTTTTCGCCGCGGGTGACGTTATGGATCATATCTATCGTCAGGCCATTACCTCCGCGGGCACCGGCTGTATGGCGGCGCTTGATGCCGAGCGTTATTTGGATGGGCTGTCTGCCAATCAGTAAATCACTCTCGATTTAAATCATAAGGGCTGCTTCGGTGGCCCTTATTTTTGTAGCTACCGTGTTTTTTCACCTATTTGTGCTCAAATTGTCACTTGTTATCTGAACTCCCCCACAGTTGTTAACAGAATTTACCTTCCTTTGGTTTCATGTCCCCGCAGGCCGTTGTAATATCAGAGCTTACGCGTGAACCGGTGAGTAAAGATAAAATAGGCCGGCCATCAGCACTCTTTTCGACGCTTCATCTGCTTTAGAAACCATCGCAACACATGAATAAAAACAGACAACGCGAATTAACCCAATGGCTCAAACAGCGCAGTTCGCTGGCTCGCCGTTGGCTTCGAATTTCTATGATCCTCGGTTTGATATCCGGACTTCTGATCGTCGCTCAGTCGTGGATCTTGGCGAAACTGCTGCATGATTTGATTATTGAGCAGGTACCGCGCCAATCTCTCCTGCTGCCTTTTGGCTTATTGATTACCGCCATTGTGCTACGTTCAGCCTTAAGCTGGCTGCGTGAACGCGTTGGTTTTAAGTGTGGCCAAGTAGTACGAGTACAAATTAGAAACTTGGTGCTTAATCGGCTCGATGAACTCGGCCCTGCATGGATACAAGGAAAACCAGCCGGACATTGGGCAACGTTAATTCTTGAACAAATTGAAGACATGCAGGAGTTTTACTCTCGCTATTTGCCGCAGATGTATCTGGCAACCATGATCCCGCTGTTGATTCTGATCACCGTATTCCCGATTAACTGGGCCGCAGGTATGATCCTGCTGGTCACAGCGCCGTTGATCCCACTGTTTATGGCGCTGGTTGGTATGGGTGCCGCCGATGCTAACCGCCGAAACTTCTTGGCATTAGGACGTTTAAGCGGCAACTTCCTCGATCGCTTGCGTGGCTTAGATACGCTACGCCTGTTTAATCGCGCCGCCGCCGAAACCGACAATATCCGTCGTTCATCGGAAGATTTCCGCAGCCGCACTATGGAAGTGCTGCGTATGGCGTTTCTTTCCTCTGCGGTGTTGGAGTTCTTTACCTCCATCTCAATCGCCGTGGTGGCGGTCTATTTTGGTTTTTCCTATCTGGGCGAACTCAACTTTGGTAGCTATGGCACCAGCGTGACTCTTTTTGCGGGTTTTCTGGTGCTTATTCTGGCACCGGAATTTTTCCAACCGCTGCGTGATTTAGGCACTTTTTACCACGCGAAAGCACAGGCCGTGGGCGCGGCTGAATCTCTGGTGACTTTTTTAGCAGAAGATGCAGAAAGCCCAGCGCAGGGGCAAGGCCAAGAGCAGTTAACCGGTACGCATCCCATTAGCATTGTGGCTTCAGAGTTGGAAGTATTATCTCCACAGGGAAAAGTGCTGGCTGGGCCACTGACGTTCAGCATTGATGCAGGGCAGAGAATTGCGCTGGTAGGCTTTAGCGGCGCTGGAAAAAGTTCGTTGATTAACGCGTTACTCGGCTTCCTCCCCTACCGCGGTTCCCTCTTAGTTGATGGAAAAGAGCTACGTGAATTAGCGCCAGCGAGCTGGCGTCAGGTCCTCGGCTGGATTGGGCAAAACCCTAATCTGCCAGAGACCACGCTGCGGGCTAATGTGCTGCTGGGCGCTCCTCAGGCCACAGAAGAACAACTGACCACCGCGTTAGAACGTGCGCATGTTACCGAGTTTTTGCCCCTGCTAAATGAAGGCGTTGATACAGAAATCGGTGAGGGTGCCGCTCGCCTCTCGGTCGGCCAAGCACAGCGTGTTGCAGTGGCGCGCGCCTTACTTCGTCCATGCCGCCTTTTGTTGTTAGATGAACCCACAGCCAGTTTGGATGCGCACAGCGAGCAGCTTGTCATGCAGGCATTGTCTGAAGCCTCGCATCAGCAAACCACGCTGATGGTGACGCATCAGTTAGATGATGTGAGTGCCTACGACCAAATTTGGGTAATGGATAATGGCAAGCTGGTTCAGCGCGGCGCTTATACCGAGCTCAGCCAGCAAAAAGGGCCTTTTGCCGATCTGCTTGCAACCCGTAGTAAGGAGCTATAACCATGCGCGTACTTTTGCCGTTTTTAGCACTCTATCGTCGCCACTGGTTCCTCATCTCACTGGGCGTAGTTCTGGCTATCGTTACCCTTCTCGCCAGCATTGGGTTATTGATGCTTTCGGGTTGGTTCCTTGCTGCCTCAGCGCTGGCTGGGCTAGCAGGGCTGATGACGTTTAACTATATGTTGCCAGCCGCTGGCGTACGCGGAGCGGCGATTATCCGTACCGCAGGGCGCTACGCCGAGCGCGTTGTCAGCCATGATGCAACGTTTCGCGTGCTTTCCCATCTACGCGTATTCACCTTTAGTAAAATACTGCCGCTGTCGCCGGGAGCCATTGCGCGTTTTCGTCAGGCGGAGTTACTCAACCGTTTGGTTGCTGACGTAGACACCCTCGATCATCTCTATCTCCGCGTAATATCTCCGCTGATTAGCGCCATCGTGGTGATCGTGGTCGTTACGGCCGGTTTATCTTGGTTCGATCCTACGCTAGCAATCACGCTGGGCGGCATCATGTTGTTGCTGCTGTTTTGCTTGCCGCTAGGTTTTTATCAAGCAGGAAAGCCCGTTGGGATTGCGCTCACTGAACTCCGTGCCGACTACCGCACTTTATTAATTACGTGGGTTGCAGGGCAAGCAGAACTCGCCATCTACGGCGCGGCTGACCGCTTTCGTCAGGCGCTGGATGCCAAAGAGCGCGACTGGCAACAGCAACAGCAGAAGCAAGCGTCTTTAACCGGTGCCGCACAGGCTTTGATGATTTTGGCTTCAGGGTTAACGTTCACCTTAATGCTCTGGCTCGCCGCCGGTGGCGTTGGGCACTATGCCCAGCCCGGTGCGCTGATAGCGCTGTTTGTCTTCTCATCTCTGGCCGCTTTTGAAGCCTTAGCTCCGGTTGCCGGTGCCTTCCAGCATTTGGGACAGGTCACCGCATCAGCAACCCGCGTAGCGCAGATGATTGAGCAAAAACCCGAGGTAACATTCCCTCGATCAGGCCCCGCACTGAGTGAACAGATTGCCGTTAACATTGACCACGTGAGCTTTAGCTATCCAAATCAACCGGTTTCAGTACTTAACGATATTTCCCTTTCGGTGCAACCCGGAGAGAAAATCGCCCTGCTCGGACGTACCGGCTGTGGCAAATCGACCCTGTTACAGCTGATAACACGCGCATGGGACTGCTCTCAGGGCGAAATCTGCCTGAATGATATGCCGCTACCTGCCTTTGATGAAGCAACGCTACGACAAGCCACCGGCGTCGTCAGCCAGCGGGTACATGTTTTCAGTTCAACGCTGCGGGATAATTTAAAAATCGCCAATGACCAAGCGACCGACCTGGAGCTAAAAACCGTATTGGAACAGGTAGGCTTAGGCAAATTGCTAGAAGATACAGGGCTAAATGCATGGCTCGGCGACGGCGGTCGACCGCTTTCAGGCGGCGAACAGCGTCGCTTAGGTATTGCTCGTGCGCTGCTACATCGCTCACCGCTGCTGCTATTGGATGAACCCACTGAAGGCTTAGACGCCGACACTGAGAAGCAGATCCTTGAACTCATCATGCAGCATTGCCAGCACAAAACGCTGATCTTAATTACTCATCGCCTGCAAGGCTTGGATAAAATGGATCGGGTCTGCGTGATGGAAAATGGCCAGATCGTCGAACAAGGGCATCACGCTAAACTTCTTGACGAAAAAGGCCGATATTATCAGCTGTGCCAGCGGCTATAGTTAATACGGGTAATAATTAACAGGCCAATGATGTTTTTCATTCAGATTGGAATATTTTGATGCGCATCATGCAACTGGATCGGCAATCAACGTTATTTCCCCCAACGGATCTCGCACTGCGTGAACCGAACGGGTTGCTGGCCATTGGCGGGGATTTACGCCCTGCCCGTTTACTTGCCGCCTACGGTGCGGGGATATTCCCATGGTTCACACCGGGGGACATCATCCTCTGGTGGTCGCCCGATCCACGTGCGGTTTTATTCCCGCATGAGTTGCACATTAGCCGTAGCATGGCGAAATTTTTACGTAAGCACGATTTTGAAGTCACGATTAATCAGGCGTTTGCCGATGTCATTCGTGAATGCGCCGATCAACGCGAAGAAGGCACATGGATTGGTGAGGACGTGCAGCAAGCTTATGTGAAGTTGCACGAACTTGGCCATGCGCACTCCGTTGAGGTCTGGCAAGAAGATCGGCTCGTAGGCGGCCTGTACGGCGTGTTACAAGGCTCTCTCTTTTGCGGCGAGTCGATGTTCAGCCGCGCCACAAACGCCTCCAAAACGGCTCTAATTGCGTTTTGTGAGCATTTTGTGTCGTTTGGGGGAACATTAATTGACTGTCAGGTGCTTAACGCGCACACTGAGTCGTTAGGTGCGCGTAATATCCCGCGCAGTGATTATTTACACCACTTACGGATTGACCAGAATAAGGTAATTAATCCCGCCTGCTGGAAACCCCAAACTATTATTTCACGCGAGTTTGCGATAAAACCCCATCAAAATTGCCCGTAATGGATGAAGAACCACCGACACTCCTTTACATAATCGGGGTTTTTCGGCATTATCTTGCCGATTAAAAAATATGGTACTCATACCTAGAGGATTCGATGGCCAAAGAAGACAATATTGAAATGCAAGGTACCGTACTTGATACGTTACCAAACACGATGTTCCGCGTTGAATTAGAAAACGGACACGTCGTTACCGCTCACATCTCCGGTAAAATGCGTAAAAACTACATCCGCATTCTGACGGGCGACAAAGTCACTGTAGAGCTGACCCCGTACGACCTGAGCAAAGGCCGCATTGTCTTCCGTAGCCGCTGATAGGCTCACCCTGCGCACCTGCGTTCACGCATCTGCGGCATAAATTATACTCGCGGTGATATGACGGTCTGACGAGACACATAAATATCACTGAGAGTTAGCTGAAAAACTTAAATTTCAGCCATAAAAAAAGAGCGCCTTTTGGCGCTCTTTTCTTTTACTTCTTAAACTTCGGTTAATGCAGGGCGTCTTCGGCTTTACGCTTCTGTGCGCTACAAAATTCATACGTTAACTGCTGCTTATCTTCGCTCAAATCAACGGTGACAGAGCCACCGTCCACCAACGAACCAAACAGCAATTCGTTCGCCAACGGTTTTTTCAGATTTTCCTGCACCACACGTACCATAGGACGAGCGCCCATCGCGTGATCGTAGCCTTTCTCTGCCAGCCACAAACGCGCTGCTTCGCTCACTTCCAACGAAACGCCTTTAGCATCCAGTTGAGCCTGCAGTTCGACGATGAACTTATCCACCACCTGCTGAATAATGTCAGTCGACAGATGGTTGAACCAAATGATGTTATCCAGACGGTTACGGAACTCTGGCGTGAACACCTTCTTGATCTCTTCCATCGCGTCGGTGCTGTTATCCTGCTGCGCAAAGCCAATTGATTTACGCTGAGTTTCACGCACACCGGCGTTGGTCGTCATCACCAAAATCACGTTACGGAAATCGGCTTTACGGCCGTTATTATCCGTTAAGGTGCCGTTGTCCATCACCTGTAACAACAGGTTGAAGACGTCAGGATGCGCTTTTTCGATTTCATCCAGCAATAGAACCGCATGAGGATGTTTGATCACCGCATCCGTCAGCAGACCACCTTGATCAAAGCCAACGTATCCCGGAGGCGCACCAATCAAACGGCTAACGGTATGACGTTCCATATATTCGGACATATCAAAACGCAGCAGCTCAATATCCAAGGCTTTCGCCAATTGGACCGTGACTTCGGTTTTACCTACGCCCGTTGGGCCAGCAAACAAGAACGAACCGACCGGCTTATGATCTTGACCTAAACCAGCACGACTCATTTTGATCGCTTCGGTCAGCGCGCTGATGGCTTTATCCTGTCCAAACACCAACATTTTCAGACGGTCGCCCAAGCTTTTCAGCACATCGCGATCGCTGGCTGATACGGTTTTCTCTGGAATGCGCGCAATGCGAGCGACCACAGATTCAATATCAGCGACGTTGACGGTTTTCTTACGCTTGCTCACCGGCATTAAACGGCTACGAGCGCCCGCTTCATCAATAACGTCAATGGCTTTATCTGGCAAATGACGGTCATTGATGTATTTAACCGACAGCTCAACCGCCGCGCGAATCGCTTTCGCGGTATAGCGCACGTCATGGTGAGCTTCATATTTTGGTTTCAGACCATTAAGGATCTGTACCGTTTCATCTGGGGTTGGCTCAGTAATATCGATCTTCTGGAAACGACGCGCCAAGGCGCGATCTTTTTCAAAGATATTGCTGAACTCTTGATAGGTCGTCGATCCGATCACGCGGATCTTGCCGCTAGACAGCAGCGGTTTGATCAGGTTAGCCGCATCAACCTGCCCACCAGACGCTGCGCCCGCACCGATGATGGTATGAATTTCATCGATGAACAGGATGCTATCGGTATCTTGCTCAAGCTGTTTGAGCAACGCTTTAAAGCGCTTCTCAAAGTCGCCGCGGTATTTTGTACCCGCCAGCAATGAACCAATATCCAGTGAATACAGGGTGCAGTCCGCCATCACCTCAGGCACGTCGCCCTGCACAATTCGCCAAGCAAGCCCTTCCGCAATCGCGGTTTTACCCACGCCGGATTCCCCAACCAATAGCGGGTTGTTTTTACGACGACGGCACAACACCTGAATCGCACGCTCCAGCTCTTTATCGCGGCCTATCAACGGATCGATACCGCCGACGCGTGCAAGCTGGTTTAAGTTCGTGGTGAAGTTCTCCATGCGATCTTCACCGCTAGCAGGCTCTTCCGGTGCTGGATTTTCGGCATTTGGCGCCTGTCCAGTTTCGTCTTTGCGTGTGCCATGCGAGATGAAGTTCACGATATCCAAGCGGCTCACGTCGTGCTTGCGCAACAGATACGCAGCCTGAGACTCTTGCTCGCTGAAAATCGCGACCAGTACGTTCGCGCCGCTAACTTCATTGCGGCCTGAGGACTGAACATGGAAAACAGCACGCTGCAGAACGCGTTGGAAACTCAGCGTAGGCTGAGTATCACGCTCGGCTTCACCGTTAGGTAACGTGGGTGTGGTTTGTTCAATAAAGGTTTCGAGTTCTTGACGCAAAGCGGCTAGATCAACAGAGCAAGCCTCCAGCGCTTCACGCGCAGCAGGGTTACTAAGCAGTGCCAGCAGCAGGTGCTCCACGGTCATAAACTCATGGCGATGCTCGCGCGCTCTGGCGAACGCCATGTTGAGACTGAGTTCCAGTTCTTGATTGAGCATAGGCACCTCCCCCATTTAAGCGGCCGTTAACCGGCCTTTTCTAACGTACACAACAGTGGATGCTCGTTCTCCCGCGCATACCGATTGACGTGAGCGACTTTTGTTTCCGCCACCTCAGCGGTGAAAACACCGCAAATCGCTTTTCCTTTATAATGCACAGTAAGCATCAACTGCGTTGCACGTTCAATATCATATGAAAAAAACTTTTGCAGGACGTCAATCACAAATTCCATCGGTGTGTAATCGTCATTGTTAAGTATAACTTTATACATTGACGGCGGTTTTACCTCATCGATTTGTTTGCTGTCGGCTAATTGTTCGAAATTCAGCCAGTCGTTTTGGTTTGCCATGTCCTGCCCATTCTCTGTTAACAATCATGCGATACAGACTACGATCGCATAACTACATGTCTTTCTTGCTAGTGACTTAACTGTGACACAAATCTTCACAGTTGTGTTATTTGCGTTGCATTAAGTGATTAAATTTCGCCCGATTCATCTAAATAGCGTTATCTGCTTCAAACTTTCATCACAATGCACTGTGTTAAAAATAGCCATTGCTTGACGAACTAGCGGCATACACTAGAGTGTAAATTTGTAAGCTGGTGACGATTCATACAAATCGATGCCGTTTCGACCGATAAGCCTCTGTTTCAAACTGAAGATATTAATCGCTTGATTAACAGATCTTTTCGGCACCCGTAGGGGGTGTTCCTAAGCTGTTCAGCACCGCTTGTGGGTGCGTTAATCGAACATCTTAAGAACACGTCCTGTATCTGCCCTCGCACTCAACCGAGGTTTCGCATCAACCAAGACCCACGGTTCGAAGAATGAAGGGCATCAATCTTATCTCATAACATACATAGCGAGCTTTGCCGATGACTCTGGGTTAATCGTGCAAACCTCTTATCACAGCATGGCGAGGGTTGTATAAGCATGGAGACGGGTACTGTTAAATGGTTCAATAATGCTAAAGGTTTTGGCTTTATCTGTCCTGTGAATGGCGGCGAAGACATTTTTGCTCACTATTCTTCAATTCAGATGGAAGGTTACCGCACACTGAAGGCTGGGCAACAGGTCCAATTTAATGTGCAAGAAGGCCCTAAGGGCAACCACGCCAACGCCATCGTTCCCATCGAAGTAGAGATGACAGCCTAACGTCCCCTCCGCACACGAAGGAACCACTTTTGCTCCATGCCAGCCCCGCGCTGGCATTGTTTTATAGCACTTATCATCATGGCAATACGCTATCTTCCTCTTTGTTAGATAGTGGCGTTTCCTTTTTTTTCAAGGGCAACCCGCTCTCCTTCCGCTTATGATTAATTAACCGTCTAATAATTAACACCAATAGTTATTTGGCCGCTCAACTCGCTCATTCACTAAATAAATCATCAACGACAATCAAATAATTATTTAAAATACGTTCACCTAGCTCGCCGATTTAATTGCCGTTGAGGTTTAGCCTGTTTAACTACTTGATAGAAATTAAATACAGCAACGTTCTATCAGGTATATCGTATGTCTCAAATCAGCGTCGAACGCACAGCAGATTCATCCATGACGGGTTTCCAACTCTTTAATTCTCTCGTAAAAGGAGACTTAAAGCCGGGGCGTCTTTGGCATGCGAAAAATTACCGCGTGAAGTTTGCGCTCAGAACGTTGCTAGCCCCAGTCACAACGATAAAACTGCTGGAAAACATTGCGGCTATCCCTAGCTGTCAGGACGTGCTTTTAGCCCAGCCACGCCTGCCGTGTAAGCTTCATCATCCCTATCTGAATGTTCACTTCAAGCGCCAAGATGCCGTCAAAGCCATTGGCGAACACTACCAGATGATGGATGACGCGTTGCCGCAGAGCATTTTGCGCAAAATATATAATGCCAAACCCTATTATCTGTGTGAAATGACAGGCAAAAACGGCCAGCTATTCCGTATCGGGATCAGCCCAATTGATAGTCTGAATAAGGAAGGCGAGCTGTCGTTATTATTTTATAACGATGAAGGCACCATGCTTTCTGAATGCACCTTTACCTTGCTCACCTATTTAGGTAAAAAAACGCTGTTCGTCGGTGGATTACAAGGGCCAAAACGTTCGGTCCCGCATGAGCTTATTCAAACGGCCACCAAAGAATGTCATGGTTTATTCCCTAAGCGCCTTTTGATGCAGGCACTTTGCTTATTTGCCAACAGCGTGGGATGCGAACAGATATTAGCCGTGGGCAATGATACCCATATCTATAAAAACTGGCGCTACAACAAAAAGAAAAGCAGCAAAATGATGTCAGACTACGACAGCTTCTGGCTCTCAATCGGCGCAGAAACAACGCAGGAAGGTTATTTCCGCCTGCCACTAACGATTGCCCGAAAATCGTTGGAAGACATCGCCAGCAAAAAACGGGCAGAATATCGTCGCCGTTACCAGTTGCTGGACGATCTGGAATCCGCCGCTCACGCGGCATTGAGTCGCTAAATCTCACACAGAATCCGCCATTCTGAATACGAATGGCGGCTATCTTGTTACTCTGCCTTAGCTACTCTGCCTTACCGCGTGCCAACCAAATCACCCGTGAAAACATCCCTTTGATAAGCGCAGGCACAGAATCTCTGCCCCAAACTTCAGCCTGTGCCGCCACAGAAATAGCTAAGTCGGGTTTAGATGAGCGGTGTATCGCTTTGGTGATCACCTTACGCGCTGACAGCGGTACGTTGCTCGGTAGGCCTGCGATATCGTGATACACCGACGCAAACCCCTCACGGTACATATAATGCTCCATATCCGGTGCAGGTAGCGCGGTCAGACGATCGCGTTCGTTCTCCTTGGCATGCTCGGTCAACGCACGTACCGCAGCGGCATACTTACGCCCCGCATCGTCGCCGTCCACCAGCACGTGCCACTCAAGTCCCATATGCCGTGCGAATTTCACCAGCGGACGAATACCGCACTGGGCAAACTCGATAACTTTGATCCCTTCCGTTTCGAAATGGTAGCCGCACTGGCGCGCAAGCTCATTGAGCAACCAAACCTCCGTTTCACCTTCAACCAACAGCCAGCAACGAGCAAACAGTGTCGATGCCCGATTAAATCGAATGTGGAAGGCAATCCGCCGGCTATCTTCAGGTGACATCCCCTGCGGGCCAATACGATAGGTTGCCACGCGGTTTGACTGGCGCACCAAACGACATACGCGATCAACCGGCACCAGCGAAAGCAATTCGCCCGAGTTGGTAGTGGTGATTTTTTGCAGCGGCAGCTGATTGAGCAGCCCCCACGCCACCGACAGCATGATGGGATGCAGGCGAGTTTCAGGATCTTCCACCAGCAGCAGCGGACGCGCATGAGGATCGAGCGTGATCGCACCTTTAGCCTGCAATAGCGTTGAAAACAGCCCAAGTAAAATCAACCGCATATTTCGGCTACCGGATTCAGCCACCATTTGATTCATATTTTCGAGCGAACGCCATGCCTGACGCCCGTGTACTTCGTCGCTATGACGCTTTCGACGGCGCGAGTTCTGCGGCTGTTGCCCCTGTTCAGCAAAATAGTGTTCCAGCAGCAACTGCATGGCATTCAAGCCCTGACGCAGTTCGCTGTTGCTCAGCTTCTGCGGGTTACGCACCATTTCACGCGTCAGATCGTCAAGCTGTTGGGCCACTTCCGCCTGATCGGGGATCTGGCGTTCTGCTAATACGTTCGGACGCAGTCGGCGAATAAAGCGCGCATCGCGCAGGCGTAGCACCGGATGTAACCGAACAATCTCACGCGCCAGTTTATCGACGTGATGTAGTTGAAGCGGCTCGCCATTTTGATCGAGAAAAGAACGCCACGTACACACCGTGTCATCGTCACACAACTCGCCTTCCTGACGAAAATAGATGCGTTGAAAACGGTCGTCCCCATTTTGCCATAGCGACGACAGGGGTCGATAACGGGGCGCGTTGTGGTGCCCTATATCCGACTCACAAAATACAAAGATAATTTGTAGATAGCGCTCTTTTGCGCCTTCATCACCGGGAGGAAAATAAAAATCTTGCGATTCGAAGTGATAGAGATCGGCGTTAGGTGAAAGACACAGCGTCAGCGCATCCAAAAGGCTCGATTTGCCCCACGCATTTTCGCCGATAAGAACCGTATTCTCATCCAGCGTCAAAGAGAGGCGATTTATCCCTCTGAATCCGACAATTTCGATCCGTTCTAGATACATTGCTACTCTCCCTTACGGATGCATTCATCTGAGAATGAAAAAAAAACGCTGTCTGGTCAAGCACTCACTGAGATGTGATGCCCGATTTTCTTCTGCCTATTCAGTTCGTGGAGAGTAAAACGCCAAACCATTCGGCTTGTTTTATCAATTCCTCTGCCACGCTTTACTCACCAAACCCTTTTGGGTAGCGTATCGCCATTATTCTCCGCAATTTAGGTTTTCCATGTACTCGGGACTGCTCATTATCTTGGTGCCGCTTCTGCTCGGCTACCTAATCCCTCTACGCCAAAAGAGCTTAGTGGTATTAATCAACCGTCTGCTTAGCTGGATGGTTTACGTTATTCTGTTTTTTATGGGCATCAGCCTCGCCTTTCTCGATAACCTCAGCGAGAACCTGTGGCTTATTTTTCAGTATGCTTCGGTATTCTTTATTTGCATCATCGTGGCCAATCTTATTGCGTTACTGCTACTGGAAAAAAAGCGCCCTTGGGTTGTACCCCATAAACAGGAAGAACTCCCTTCCCGTCTGCACATGGCGCTGGAATCGCTCAAGCTGTGCGGCGTAGTGGTGGGTGGTTTTGCGCTCGGTTTAACGCAGTGGTCATGGCTCAGCTACGCCTCTCACGGCAGTGAATATGCGCTGATCTTCCTGCTGTTGCTGGTCGGATTGCAGCTGCGTAATAGCGGCATGTCACTCAAACAAATCATTCTTAACCGCCGCGGCATGATTATCGCCGTGCTGGTGTGTGTGAGCGCGTTGGTCGGCGGTGCCATCGCGGCCCTGTTGCTGGGACTGCCGATAAAAACGGGTTTAGCCATTGCGTCTGCCTACGGCTGGTACTCCCTTTCAGGGATCATGATGACCGATGCGTTTGGCCCGGTGATCGGCAGCGCGGCCTTCTTTAACGATCTGGCGCGTGAATTATTTGCCATTATGATGATCCCCACGCTGGTACAGCGCAGCCGCTCATCCGCGTTGGGCCTGTGCGGCGCAACATCTATGGACTTCACGCTGCCGGTTCTACAACGCAGCGGTGGCTTAGAATTAGTGCCTGCCGCCATCGTTCATGGCTTTGCCTTAAGCCTGATCGCTCCGGTTCTGATGGCCGTTTTCTCCTCATAATTCCTGCCTTAAAAAGTATGTCATGGGGGTCAATAACCTCATGACATACCTATAAAGTTTTAGTCTTTTTCCTCTGAATAATTCTCACTTACAACTTAATTTGCGCTATATCAAACAAAGCTAAGGTTGCCTCAAAAATTCCTTTTTTACCTCACTGGACGGGACTACTCTTAAAACAAGCATAATAAATGCAACTTTAAAAGGAAGCCCAGAATGTACTGTGTCCAATGTGAACAAACCATCCGAACGCCTGCGGGTAATGGCTGCTCTTTCGCCCAAGGTATGTGTGGCAAAACTGCTGAAACGTCTGACCTACAAGATCTGCTGGTTGCAGCATTACAAGGCCTGTCTGCATGGGCACTGAAAGCACGCGAGCTGGGCATTATCGACCACAATATTGATAACTTCGTGCCTCGCGCCTTCTTCTCTACGCTGACTAACGTTAACTTCGATTCAGAACGTATCGTCGGTTATGCCCGTGAAGCGTTGGAAATGCGCGATGCGCTGATGGTGGCCTGCCGCGCGGTTGACGCGAACGCACAGGTTGATCATCCATTAGCTGATTTACAGCTGGCGGGTTCAGACCTTGCCACGCTGCGCAAACAGGCTGAAGAATTCGCACTCAACAACGATAAAGCAGAAATCGGCGACGACGTTCACGGCCTGCGCATGCTAAACCTGTATGGTTTGAAAGGTGCGGCGGCCTATATGGAACACGCCCACGTTCTCGGCCAGTACAGCGATGATATTTATGCTGAATTCCACGCCTATATGGCATGGTTAGGTACTCAGCCACGCGACGTTGATACCCTGCTGAATAATGCCATGGGCATTGGCAAAATGAACTTCAACGTGATGGCGATTCTGGACAAAGGTGAAACCGACGCTTACGGTCACCCAACGCCAACCTCCGTTAACGTTCGCCCTGTTGCAGGCAAAGCCATTCTGATTTCAGGTCACGACCTGAAAGACCTGCGTATGCTGCTGGAACAAACCGAAGGGACTGGCGTAAACGTCTATACCCACGGTGAAATGTTACCTGCACACGGCTACCCTGAACTGAAAAAATTCAAGCATTTGGTGGGTAACTACGGCAGCGGCTGGCAGAACCAGCAAACCGAATTTGCCAAGTTCCCTGGCCCAATTTTGATGACCTCTAACTGCATCATCGATCCTAACGTCGGTAACTACACTGACCGTATTTGGACCCGTAGCATCGTTGGCTGGCCAGGTGCGCGTCATTTAGAAGGTGACGATTTCAGCCAGATCATCGCTCAGGCTCAAGTGTGCGAAGGCTTCCCATACAACGAAATCGAACACATGATCACCGTCGGTTTTGGTCGCCAGACCTTGCTGAACGCAGCAGATACCGTCATCGACTTAGTGTCACAGAAAAAACTGCGCCACGTTTTCTTGGTGGGTGGCTGTGACGGTAGCCGCGCTGAACGTAGCTACTTCACCGATTTCGCCCGCGCCGTGCCTCAAGATTGCCTGATCTTGACCTTAGCCTGCGGTAAATATCGTTTCAACAAGCTGGACTTCGGTACTCTGGAAGGCTTGCCACGCTTGCTCGACGTCGGTCAGTGTAACGATGCCTACGGCGCAATCATGTTAGCAGTGAAACTGGCTGAAACATTAGGCTGTGGCGTGAACGATTTGCCACTGAGCTTGGTTCTGTCTTGGTTTGAACAGAAAGCTATCGTGATCCTGCTGACCCTACTGTCTCTGGGTGTGAAGAATATCTACACCGGCCCAACGGCTCCGGGCTTCTTGACCGACAACCTGCTGGCCATTCTGAATGAAAAATTCGGCATGCGTTCCATCTCCACGGTTGAAGCAGATATGACCGAAATTCTGGGCGCGTAATCGCACTTGATGTCACCTTAAAGCCGTAGCCCTTCGGGTCTGCGGCTTTCGAATTGAGAAAACATGATGACAATGCCAACTCCCCTCTGCCCTAATCAGATGCAGGTGCATTCCATTCATCAGGAAACGCCGGACGTCTGGACAATTTCTCTTATTTGCCACGATTTCTACCGTTATCATCCGGGGCAATATGCGCTGGTGAGCATTCGTGATAGCGAAGAAACGCTGCGCGCTTACACGCTGTCTTCGTCTCCGGGGCAGAGTAAATTTATTACGATCAGCGTGCGTTGCTTGCCCGATGGCGAAGGCTCGCGCTGGCTGACACAGGAAGTTCATCCGGGGCAACAGCTGTGGCTCTCCGATGCGCAAGGCGAATTCACCTGCGCCAATGCCCCCGCCGATCGCTACCTGATGCTGGCCGCTGGCTGTGGTGTGACGCCGATTATGTCCATGACCCGCTGGCTATTGGCGAATCGCCCAGAAGCTCACGTGCAGGTTATTTTCAATGTGCGAACCCCACGCGACGTGATTTTTGCCGATGAGTGGCGCGATCTTGATGCGCGTTATTCACAGCTGAAGCTAACGCTCATGGCTGAAAGCGACGCTACCACAGAGTTTTTGACCGGTAGAATTACGCGTGAAACGCTGGAACAGATTTGCCCTGATATTGCTAGCCGCACCGTGATGACCTGTGGCCCTGCGCCTTACATGAAAGCGGTCAAACAACTCGCGCTCGATCTGGGCGTTCCAGCGCAAAACTTCTATCAAGAACAGTTCCAAGTGGTAGCCGATAACGATGCCGATGGTGCAACGCTCAAGCTCACCACCAATACGCCGTTGCATACCTATCATGCACCGGTGGGCGCAACGCTGCTGTTTGCGATGGAACAAAACAAGCTTCCTATTCAGGCGGCCTGCCGCGCAGGGGTTTGTGGTTGCTGTAAAACCCGCATTCTTAGCGGCGATTACACCACCAGCAGCACCATGACGCTGACGCCGGACGAAATCGCGCAAGGGTATGTACTTGCCTGCTCTTGCCAGCTAAATAGTGATGTCGTTATTGCCTAACGTTTTTGCCTAATCAGTCGGGTCGTCCTGTTTTTTCATCCACCGATGACCCGCTTATTTCGCCCCCTCCTCCCTTCCAATACCTTTCAGTAATGCCTCATTGCTATAACATTTCTACAATATTAATAATACAAAATGTATAGTGGTCTTCTCGATGGCAGACAATGCACTCGGCATTGCCGACAGCGCCGTGACTTTCACTCGCTCACTGAAAGCATCAATGAGCGAGCTACCTGAATTCATTCAAGGGAGGTGTTCATGAAGCAAACTGTTGCAACCCTAGTCGCTAAAACACTCGATCAGGCTGGCGTAAAACGTATTTGGGGCGTAACCGGCGACTCCTTAAACGGCCTTAGCGATAGCCTATTAAGAATGGGAACCATACGTTGGATTGGCACACGCCATGAAGAAGTCGCGGCTTTTGCCGCCGGTGCCGAAGCACAGCTTACCGGACAGCTCGCTGTCTGCGCGGGGTCCTGTGGGCCAGGCAACCTTCATCTAATCAATGGCCTGTTTGATTGTCACCGCAACCACGTTCCGGTACTCGCCATCGCGGCGCACATCCCTTCCAGCGAAATCGGCAGCGGCTATTTTCAAGAAACACATCCACAAGAGCTGTTTCGTGAATGCAGCCATTACTGTGAACTCATTTCCAACCCAGAACAGCTCCCTCAAGCGCTCGAAGTGGCAATGCGTCAGGCCATTCTCAAGAAAGGCGTTTCGGTCATTGTGCTACCGGGTGATGTTGCACTGCGTCCCGCACCGGAAGATGCCAACCCCGTTTGGCACACGCCTTTGCTGCCTCGCGTTTTACCACCGGAAAGCGAGCTGGAAGCCTTTAAAAACATTCTGGAAAGCGGCAAAAAAATCACCCTGCTGTGCGGCAGCGGCTGTGAAGGAGCCCATGACGAGCTGATCCAATTTGCGGAAAAGATAAAAGCGCCGATTGTTCATGCGCTGCGCGGTAAAGAGCACGTGGAATGGGATAATCCGTATGACGTTGGGATGACGGGTCTTATCGGCTTCTCCTCGGGCTACCATGCCATGATGAACGCCGATACCCTGATTTTGCTCGGCACCCAGTTCCCGTACCGTGCGTTTTATCCAACTAACGCCACCATCGTGCAGGTGGATACCAATGCGGCCAGCATCGGTTCGCACTGCGCCGTCAATTTACCGTTGCTCGGCGATGTGAAATCAACGCTCCAAGCGCTGCTGCCTAAGCTTGAAACTCGCAGCGATCGCCAGTTCTTGGACCAAGCGTTAGAGCACTACCACAAGGCGCGTAAAGATCTGGATGCACTGGCGACCTCCAACGACGACCAGCCAATTCATCCACAATATTTGGCGCAGCAAATCAGCGAACTGGCCAGCGAAGATGCCATCTTTACCTGCGATGTTGGTACGCCAACCGTATGGGCTGCGCGCTATCTCAAAATGAACGGCAAACGCCGTTTGCTGGGATCGTTCAACCATGGTTCCATGGCTAACGCAATGCCACAGGCCCTAGGTGCGCAAGGAAGCCACCCCGATCGTCAGGTTATCGCCCTATGCGGTGACGGTGGATTTACCATGCTAATGGGCGATTTCCTCACGCTGGCTCAGCAAAAATTGCCGGTCAAAATTGTTATTTTCAACAATAGCGTGTTGGGATTTGTGGCGATGGAAATGAAGGCCGGTGGCTATCTCACCGATGGTACCGACTTACACAATCCTGACTTTGCCGCCATTGCGAACGCCGCAGGGATTAAGGGCATTCGGGTAGAAAAAGCCTCTGAGCTAAATAGCGCGCTGGCTGAAGCTTTCGCTCACGATGGGCCGGTCGTCGTCGACGTGGTTACCGCCAAGCAAGAGCTGGCTATGCCGCCGCAGATCAAATTTGAACAGGCAAAAGGCTTCAGCCTTTATATGCTACGCGCCATTATTAACGGTCGCGGTGACGAAGTGGTGGAACTAGCCAAAACCAACTGGCTGCGCTAAACCCTCGCGTTCTTCTCTTGCGAACTCACTCATCCGGCGCAGAAATTCTGCGCCGTTTTTTCATCTAATTTGCGGTCGTTGCCGCAGATCATTCGCTATCTGCCATTTTCAGTTTTGAGTCTACAAACGTGCATGCTACAAAGAATAAGGTTTATAAAAATCCTACTCAATAATCTACACCCCACGTTGAAGCCAAGCGTCAGCCAGCGCAAAACCAAGGGATTAAGGAGCAGTACGTGATCGATCTTCGTAGTGATACCGTTACCCGTCCAAGTGACGCCATGCGTTTAGCCATGTCTCGTGCCGAAGTCGGCGATGATGTTTATGGTGACGACCCCAGCGTTAACCTGCTTGAACAAGAAGCCGCCGAGCTTACCGGTAAAGAAGCCGCACTGTTTTTACCAACGGGTACACAAGCAAATTTGGTAGCGCTGCTGACACATTGCCAACGTGGTGAAGAGTATATCGTTGGGCAAAAGGCGCATAACTATCTGTTTGAGGCCGGTGGCGCTGCGGTTCTCGGCAGTATCCAGCCACAGCCCATTGATGCCGCAGCCGATGGCACTTTGCCGCTCGACGTCGTCGCCAGCGTTATCAAACCCGATGATGTTCATTTTGCGCGCACCAAGCTGCTGTGCATCGAAAATACCCATAACGGTAAAGTTTTACCGCTCGACTATCTGCAACAGGCATGGGTATTCACGCGTGAGAAAGGCCTTGCTCTGCACGTCGACGGCGCGCGTATTATGAATGCCACGGTGGCGCTTAACGTCCCCCTATCGACGCTGACACAGTACTGCGACACGCTTACCATTTGCCTTTCCAAAGGACTGGGCGCGCCGATTGGTTCGCTTTTGTGCGGCAGCGCTGAATACATCAAGCAAGCACGTCGCTGGCGTAAAATGGTCGGTGGTGGGATGCGTCAGGCCGGTATTTTGGCCGAAGCGGCACGCTATGCGTTGCTCAACAACGTTGAACGTCTGCGAGAAGACCATGATAACGCGCAGTGGCTGGCGAATGAGCTCAGCGCGATTGGGGTCGAAGTCATGGCGCCAGGAGCACAAACTAACATGCTGTTCCTCAAAGTCCCTGCGCATGAAGCCGCTCAATTAGGCGGATGGATGAAAGAGCGCGGCGTACTGATGAGTGCAGGCCCGGTCACGCGTATTGTGACGCATCTCGACGTCTCACGTTCAGATTTGGAGAAACTGGTTTCCTTATGGAAAGAGTTTAAACAATCTATCAATACTCAGAGCAGCGCCACAGCCAGCAAAGCTATTTACGGCTAACATAAGTCATAGCCCGCATCGCTAATTCCAGCACGGCGGGCGTCATCCTAAAATAATAAAATATATTCTCATCTGCTTAGGTTTAACTATGACCCCACAAAGGATTTTAGTGCTGGGTGCCAGCGGCTATATCGGGCAACACCTGATCCCAAAATTAGTTGAAGAAGGCCATTCAGTCAGAGCCGCCGCACGCCGAATTGACTGGCTACGTGAACAGGCTTGGCCACGCGTCGAATGCCAGTACGTCGATCTTCATAAACCAGAAACCCTACCCGCCGCCGTGGCTGATATTGATGTCGTTTATTATCTGGTTCACGGCATGGGTGATAGCCATGATTTCGTGACCGGTGAAATTAACGCAGCCAAAAACACCTGCGAAGCACTGCGCGATTCGGGGGTGAAACAAATTATTTTTCTCGGCGCCCTTCAGCCCAACGGCGAGTCATCACGCCACTTAGTGGCACGCAAAGAAACCGGTGATGCACTTCGCGCCAGCGGAATTCCGGTGACCGAACTGCGCGCAAGCATCATCATCGGCCCGGGCTCCGCCGCTTTTGAAGTGATGCGTGATATGGTTTATAACCTACCCATCCTCACGCCGCCACGCTGGGTGCGTTCAAAAACATCGCCGATAGCCCTTGAGAATCTACTGACCTATCTCACCGAGTTACTGAACCATCCCGCCATCGGCAACCGCGTGTTCGACGTCGCCGGCCCTGAATACATCAGCTATCAAACGATGTTTGAGCGGTTCATTGCCTTGAGTGGAAAAAAGCGTTGGATGATCCCGCTACCAATCCCAACGCGTTGGGTTTCTGTCTATTTTCTCAGTATGATCACGTCGGTTCCCACCACGATTTCCCGTGCGTTGATCGAAGGTCTAAAACACGATCTTCCCGCGCACAGCACCGCCATTGAACGACTCATTCCCCAAACGCTGATCAAATTCGATCAGGCGGTACAAGACACGTTGGATAAAGAGGCCGAAGTCGTGAACTCTGCCGACTGGGGTTACGATCCTGAAGCCCGCGAACGCTGGCGGCCGGGCTACGGTTTCTATCCAAAGCACGCCGGATATGAGCAAGAAACCAGTGCCTCTCCAGAAGCCCTATGGCATGTGGTTCAGCAAATCGGCGGCAAAGAAGGCTATTTCTACGCCAATATTCTCTGGGCTATCCGCGCTAGAATGGACGATATGATCGGCAACAAAGTGGCCTATGGTCGGCCTGATGGCGATACCCTCGCGCTAGGCGATTTGGTCGACGGCTGGAAAGTGATTACGGTAAAACCCCTGCGCCAGTTAGCCATGATGTTTGGCATGAAAGCCCCCGGCCTTGGTCGCCTAACTTTCACCATTGAAGACAAAGGCGACAAACGCGTTCTGGATGTACGTGCGTGGTGGCATCCCGCAGGATTCAGCGGCCTGTTGTATTGGTTTGCCATGATGCCCGCTCATCTGTTTATTTTCCGTGGCATGAGCAAAAAAATAACCAAGCTTGCCGAAGCCTACGATCGGGAAAATAAGCAGCGATAGTTAACCCTGCCTCAGCATGGCTTGGCATAATAAGTCCTGCTGAGGCAACGGCTCGTATCTATTATAAAACGCGTACCCTGTGAGCAACTAAACAATTGTTACGCTCTCTCTCCGTAATCTGATTGCATGTAGAGTAAATTCACGGAAGAATGGCACCCTTGTTGCTAGAAGCGGTCAAATTAGCGATGAGAGCGCCCTTTCCCTTTGAGTAAGGGCAATGAACTAGCTGGCTGACATCAGCCATAAAACGCCTATTAACCTAGGCACACTGCGGATTCGGATAAGTTATGAAAGTATTGGTGACCGGTGCAACCAGCGGTCTCGGACGTAATGCGGTTGAGTTTTTACGTCAGAAAGGGATTAGCGTTCGCGCTACTGGACAAAATCAGGCCATGGGCGACCTATTGAAAAAAATGGGCGCGGAATTTATTCATGCCGATCTCACCAATCTCGTATCATCACAGGCCAAGGCCATGCTGAATGATGTGGATACGTTGTGGCATTGCGATGGTTTTACCTCCCCGTGGGGCTCGGAAGAACTCTTTGAGAAGGCCAACGTACGCTCAACCCGCCGCCTTGGCGAATGGGCCGCCGCCTACGGAGTTCGCAACTTTATTCATATTTCCTCGCCCGCCGTCTATTTTGATTATCGCCACCATCGTGACATCAAAGAAGATTTTGTCCCGAACCGCTACGCCAATTACTACGCCCGTAGCAAAGCGGCGGGTGAAGACGTTATTCAAAATCTAGCGCTGTCTAATCCACAAACACACTTCACCATTCTGCGCCCACAGGGATTGTTTGGCCCACACGATAAAGTATTACTCCCGCGTTTGCTTAACGCAATGCGCAAGCACGGCACCTTGTTGCTGCCGCGCGGCGGTGATGCGTTAGTGGATATGACCTATGAAGAAAATGCGGTGCATGCCATGTGGTTGGCAACGCAGATCGAAAGCACACCGTCGGGCAGAACGTTTAATATTTCAAACCATCAGCCACGTCATCTGCACACCTTGTTGCAGCATTTAATCGACGAGCTGGGCGTAAAATGTAAAATCCGCTCAATTCCTTATCCTATGCTGGATATGATGGCACGCGGAATGGAAAAAATTGGTGCTAATAGCCCCAAAGAGCCCGCGCTAACACACTATGGCGTAGCAAAACTCAACTTCGATATGACGCTCGATACCACGCGTGCGCAGCTTGAGTTAGGCTATCATCCGATTGTTTCCATTGACGAAGGGATTATTCGCACTGCGCACTGGCTTAAAGATCATGGCCGTCTGCAAAACCGCGATCGTCATTGATCCACGCTGCCATATTTTTCGATTAGCGCATCAACCATCGCCTCTGTTTCAGCATCCGGTTCGCCCTGATAGTTGGTGGGTCTAAAGTGCATTTGAAACGCGGCGATCGCGTTGCGCGACGCTGAATCATTGGTGCCGCTGGGCATGATATCGTAGCCATAAGCGGCCAGTTTCTTCTGTAGTGTTAACACATCGACCGGTGTCGTTTTCGCCCTGCCCGCCAAATAATAATCTACCCGGTTTTGATCCGGCCATGCGCCAATGCCCTGTTCAGCCAACTGTTGCCACGGAAACAACGGCCCCGGATCAAGCTTGCGCTGTGGCGCGATATCCATATGCCCCACCACGTTTTGTGGCGCAATTGCGTAACGCTGCACTATGTCTTTACTTAGGGCGGTCACCAGCTCAATTTGCTGCGGCGTATAAGGTGCCCAAATTTTGCCTAACATGCCTTGCTGGTAGCCTTTGTTCACGATTTCGATACCAATCGATGTGTCATTCAGGCTCGTCCGTCCGCGCCAAGAACTGGCTCCCGCATGCCATGCCCGCTGCGATTCCGGCACTAACTGCCACACCACGTATTTGCCGTTCTCCGCAGGTGGATGCGCCGGTACTAGATAATGCGCGCTCACGTGTTCATCGGTTAGCGTTTTTAACGATGAATGGAAGTCTTCCGCCGTGTAGTGCAGCACTAAAAACCGGATGCGCTGATCGACGCCCTGAGCCTGATGACGGTCTTCAACCAGATAGGTACCTCGATTGACCAATTGGTGCTGCGACGGCACGCTTTGGCAACCAGCTAAGCCAATTGCCAACAATATTGTCATCGCTGCGAACCCAATCCGTTTTGGCATGTCTTAAACTCCATCATTCAGTAATTCAATATTAAAGGAACAATGCCATGCGTAATAGCACAACTCCATCCCTCGAAGGCCTTACTATCGTTGACTACTGCGGCGTTGTCACCGGAGAGGCCATCCTCGGCGCCAATATTTTCAAAGATTTCTTCGCGGGCATTCGCGATATTGTCGGTGGTCGTTCTGGCGCTTATGAAAAAGAGCTGCGCAAAGCACGAGAAATAGCCTTTGCTGAAATGAACGATCAAGCCAAATCGCTCGGCGCCAATGCGGTCGTCGGCATTGATATTGATTACGAAACCGTAGGAAAAGACGGCAGCATGTTAATGGTTAGCGTGAGTGGTACCGCGGTAAAGGTGAAATAATGAATATGTAAGGGCTGAATAACTCAGCCCTTATGCGTCCTCATCACTCGCAGCAAAGGCTCATATTTTTATTGAGCAAATAAGGCCGTAAATAGCCCACCAAATTAGACAACGGTAGAATATCCTCACCTAATGCAATGTTGAGATGCTCAATAATATAGGCTCGGCGCTGTTGAATACGCTGCCAAACCTGAGGGTATTCACGCGCAATCTGCTCACGCAGTTCGGCATTAGCAAGAGCCACACACTCTTCGGCGCTGGCACCGGCGTAGCCCGGAACTGAGGGAATAATATCAATTTGCAGCAGCATACCGCTGTGTATTTTAGCCTGTGAACCCGAATAGATGGGTGAACTCATCCACTCTTCATCGGCAACTAAATGGCCTGGATTAAGGTGCCAACCGTATTGCGCTTTAGGCAGCACAGTCTCAATGCGCTGATAAATATCATCCCCTGTTACGCCAATCGCGATATATTCAAGCCATGCAACAACGGCGCGATAATAAGGCTTTGCCACGACGTTGAGATAATCCCGTTGGTCAGGCGGCAAATCATGTTGATCATGAGCAACGTAGCCGCCACGGCTGGATAAGCCGCCTTTGTAGCTGGTCGTCAACGAGGCACGATCTGATAGCGTAATACGATTCTCACCCGGATATAAACGCGCATTTTTAAACCGCTGACCGAACGCGGCAATCGTTACTACGTTATTGGGCTGTCCGTCCGCCGTGAGATAATGCCCAATCTCTTTTTCTGTTTTATTCAGTTCTATCGCGTTCATCGCCTGCAACATACAGGTTGAGGCTAAATTTGCGCCATATTCGTAATGGGCAATTTCGTTGGCCGAATTGATGACTCGCGCCCCGCTGTCTCCGCCAATAAATAAATGCGTCGCGTTGCAGATCTTAGCGTGAGGAGAAACGACGCGCTGAATAGCATTCATCATGAAATAAGGCAGATCAAAAATCTGCTCGTTATTTTCTGTTGGGCTAGTGAACATTTTCCAACCCACAATGCCCACTGAAGACGCGTGATGAATTCCGGTATCTTTCAGCGCCTGAGTTAACGTCATCGGGTTATCCATCGGCTGATTAGGCAGCGAGAAATAAGGTACGCAGATGGCATGATTGGCAATTCGCGCATGCTGGGACATTTTCATGTTTTCATTGCCTAACAATAAAAATGCCTTTCCTGACACAGCGAGCACTAATAACGCTTCTTCAAATCGAGGAATAAACCCCGTTAGATATTCGAAATTAGCCCCGTGCTCTTTATCAGCATAAATCACTAGATAGTCATGCCCAGATGCTTTCATACGCGCCAGCACGCGATCCAAGCGAAGCTGAAGGGTCTCATCCAGAAGCTCTACCTGCTGAGCATCGGGAAATACCTGTGGCTGTGGTACAGATTTTAAAACAATATTCTTCTCTTTCAGTAAATCCATGCCGACTCTCCCTTTAGCTTGCGCAGTCATCATCTAAGTCACAACAATAACCGAGATAATAACGGAATTAAGTCAGAGAGAGAGAACGCGGTTCTGAATAACCGAGCTCGCTTGCAAAAATCATCGTAGTTCGAATAATTGTTTTCTCTACGTTTAATTTATCTAGATTGGGTAGATGAAATTCTGAGCAGAGGCATCAGCACTTGCGCGATATAACCCCGGTGCAATGCCAAATCGTTTGCGGAACATGCGGGTAAATGTCTGTTGGTTATCAAACCCACAGGACAAGGCGATATCCAACACGCGACTATCTGTTTTACGCAGCGCCAGCGCCGCGCGTGTGAGTTTACGGTTGCGAATATAGCTGGCAATGGTTTTACCGGTGACGGCTTTAAATTTACGCTGAATATGCCATTTGGAATAACCGGACTGGCGTGAAACATCATCAATTAGCAATTTATCGTCGATATGGCTTTCAATCCAATTCACCAGATCGGTCACGATGAGGTGGTCGTATTGTTGTGTTGTCATTATTCTCTCCCTTTTGGATGCGGTATTAATCGATAAAAACGGTGTTTTTTATCTCCTCCAACGCCATGCGTTGCGCTTCCGATCGGCCCGGATGCGTTTTATCGACGCCCTCGGCACGAATAATTTTGACGTTTTTTAGCCCCATCAAAGACAGCGCGGAAACTAAATAAGGCTCTTGAAAATCCATCGCTCGGTGAACAGCGTCCGCGTAGATGCCGCCTCGCGTTGAAGCAATAAATACCGGCTTATCCGCAATCAGCCCTTGCGCACCTTGTGAGGTAAAAGCAAAGGTTTTCCCCGCCTGACAGACCTGGTCGATCCAAGATTTGAGATTAGTCACGATGGAGTGATTAAACATCGGGGCGCCAATCACCAGCGCATCACATATTTTCAGCTCTTCAATTGCCTGATTGGCGGCCTGTACGGCGTGAATAACCTCGTCGCTGTATCCCTCGACGCCATTTCGCATCGCGTTGAATACGCCTTCGGTTAAATGTGGCGGCGGTGTGAGCCCGACATCACGGTAGATGACAGATTGAATGCGGTGGTTTTCCTGTAACTGGGCCACGATTGCGGCGCTCAGCAGGCGCGAGGTCGATTGGGTGCTAAATGGGCTTGAGTCGATATGCAGCAATTTCATTCTGATTCCTAAAGATATTCTGTTTGCAAAAAATGCATTTTTTGAAGAAAAAATAACTGCTGCTAGGTTAATGGTTGCAATTACAGAGCGAAATATCTAATTTTCGGAAACATTGTTGCAAAAACGAGACAATAAAATGAAATGCGATCTCAACGATATGCTCTACTTCGTTCATGCCGTCGATCATCAGGGTTATACCGCCGCAGCTAAAGCGCTCGGTGTATCAAAATCCTTGCTGAGTCGTCGTATTGCATCGCTGGAGGAGAGTCTTGGCGTTCGTCTACTGCAGCGCTCGACTCGGCGCTTTAACGTCACGGATTTGGGGCTTAAATTTGCTGAGCAGTGCCGTCTGGCCGTGCAACAGGCGCAAATTGCCGAAGATTTGGTGAGCAACGCATTGGCCTACCCAAGCGGCAAGCTTAAAATCGCCGCGCCGGTGATGATGACGGAAGAATTTATGGCTCCGGTGGTGTGTCGATTTATTCAAAAATATCCCGATGTGGAAATTGAACTGTTAGCCATGAACCGAGACGTTGATTTAACCACGGAAGGTATTGATATTGCGATTCGCCCAGAGTCACTCCCGCTGCGCGATTCAAGCCTGCACGTTAAACCTCTGTGTATTGAGCACCAAATATTGGTATGTAGCCCCGATTATATTGCGCGTTTTGGCATGCCAAACGATGTTTCAGAGCTTGCACAGCATGCAACAATAATCAAAAAAAGCGACGATAATAACCGCCAATGGCGTCTCATTAATGTGCATAAAGAAAAAGTGACCCTCAACGTCACTCCGCGCCTGATAACCAATAATATGCGCGCGGTCGTTTATGCGGCGATTAACGGCGTCGGCATTACCTGTCTGCCGCGTTTTATCTGCTTAGATCATATTGATTCCGGTGCGCTAGTGCATGTTTTACCCGAGTGGACTAACGAACCTCACTCAATTCACGCTTTGTATGAGTCTAAACGCGGGCAGACACTGCTGTTCAAAACCTTTTTGGACTACCTTAGCCAGTCACTGAATGAAGTGCGTCGCATCAATAAAACCTAATGCAGTCTCTTATTCATTCACTTTGTATGCATTCAGCCAAGAGGATTTAGTCGAGGCTGGGCAAATGTGCCAGTTTTCCAGTAAAAAGGTGATATTGTGCTAATCTTAAGCGATTAAGGGGTGCGGTAATAAATTTTAACGCACAAAGATTGCATAAGTATTCTGTGGAAGTTAACATTTACCCCATCAATGGCTATTCAGTAAACGCGCATGAGTATTCAAATAAACGGCATTAATTGCTTTTACGGCGCACATCAAGCGCTGTTCGACATCACACTGGAATGTCCTGCGGGCGAAACCTTGGTATTACTGGGGCCGAGCGGTGCAGGTAAAAGCTCTCTGCTGCGGGTATTAAACCTGCTTGAGATGCCGCGTTCTGGACAACTTTCTATTGCAGGTAATCAGTTCGATTTCAGCCAAACGCCGGGTGAAAAAGCGATCCGCGAACTGCGTCGTAACGTCGGAATGGTGTTCCAACAGTACAATCTGTGGCCACATCTGACCGTGATGCAAAACCTGATTGAAGCACCATGCAAAGTCTTGGGGCTGAGCAAAGCTCAGGCCGTGGAACGCGCGCAAAAATTGCTGCAACGCCTGCGTCTGACAGACTACGTGGATCGTTTCCCGCTGCATCTTTCTGGCGGTCAACAGCAGCGTGTGGCCATCGCCCGTGCTCTGATGATGGAACCTCAGGTATTACTGTTTGACGAACCGACCGCGGCACTAGACCCAGAAATTACCGCTCAGATCGTTAGCATTATTCGCGAACTGTCTGAAACTGGCATCACACAGGTTATCGTGACTCACGAAGTGGAAGTGGCACGTAAAACCGCTAGCCGCGTAGTGTATATGGAACAAGGCAGAGTGATTGAGCACGGTGACGCCAGTCATTTTGCACATCCGCAAACCGAAGCATTTGCCGGTTATCTGTCTCACTAACGTCTAGATTGACACGTTAACAGGGTCGTTTTTGACCAAACTATTAGCTAACAGAAGTTGGAGTCTGCGATGAAAAAAATCATAATTGCCACAGTATTAGCCGGTATCAGCGTCTCTGCATCAGCGGCGGAAACCATTCGTTTTGCTGCCGAAGCTTCTTATCCTCCATTTGAATTCATGGACGCCAACAACCAGATGCAGGGCTTTGATATCGATCTGGCCAATGCCATCTGTAAACAGATGAAAGCGACCTGTACGTTCACCAATCAGTCTTTCGATAGCCTGATCCCAAGCCTGAAATTCAAACGTATCGATGCGGTGATTTCCGGTATGGATATCACCCCAGAGCGTCAGAAACAGGTTGCGTTTACCGCGCCATACTATGACAACTCTGCGCTGTTCATCGCGGAGAAAGGCAAAGTTGCCGACATCGCTGCGCTGAAAGGTAAACGCGTTGGCATGCAAAACGGTTCAACTCACCAAAAATACCTGCAGGAAAAACATCCTGAAATTACGCCAGTTCCTTATGACAGCTACCAAAACGCCATTCTGGATCTGAAAAATGGCCGTCTGGATGCGGTATTCGGTGACACTGCGGTAGTGAACGAATGGCTGAAGCAGAATGCGACCTTGTCCGCCGTGGACGACAAAGTGACCGATCCAAACTACTTCGGCACCGGCCTGGGCATTGCTGTGCGCCAGAACAACGCGGAGCTGTTGAATCAATTTAACACCGCGCTGAACCAGCTCAAGCAAGATGGCACCTATAAAACCATCTATAGCAAATGGTTCCAGCAGTAATATCGCTTAGGTATTTAGTGGTGCAGGCAATCCACGGGTTCAGAGAATATACCCGATAGATTTCAAGATGCAGGAAGGCGGCAAACGAGAGAATCCCGATGAGCTTACATAAGTAAGTGATTCGGGTGAACGAGAGCAGCCAACGCACCTGCAGTTTGAAAGATGACGGGTATAGTGCCTATCTTTGTAGGCGTAATAAAAAGTATCATTCAGGCGCGTATAGCGCCTGATGGGATAGGCTCCAAGCAATGATTGAATTTCAACCTTTATTAAGCGCGGCGGGTATGACCGTTGGCCTCGCGCTTTGTGCATTAGTTCTTGGGCTGATATTGGCCATGATTTTCGCCGTATGGGAATCGTCACAGGTTAAACCGGTGGCTTGGCTGGGTACCGCATGGGTAACGCTGGTGCGCGGACTCCCTGAAATTCTCGTCGTGCTGTTTATCTATTTTGGTTCAGCGCAGTTGCTGATGGTGCTTTCAGACGGTTTTAATCTGAATCTGGGCTTTATCCAGATCCCAATCCAGCTGAATATCGAAAACTTTGAGGTGAGCCCTTTCATTTGCGGCGTTATTGCGCTGGCGATGTTGTATGCGGCCTATGCCTCTCAGACCCTGCGTGGCGCACTGAAAGCAGTTCCTGAAGGTCAGCGCGAAGCCGGTCAAGCATTAGGATTAAGCCAAAGCGCCATTTTCTTCCGTTTGGTCATGCCGCAGATGTGGCGTCATGCGCTGCCGGGACTGGGTAACCAATGGCTGGTACTGCTGAAAGATACCGCTCTGGTTTCATTGATCAGTGTGAATGACTTAATGTTGCAAACCAAAAGCATTGCCACCCGAACTCAAGAGCCGTTTACGTGGTATATGGTTGCCGCGGCGATTTATTTGATTATTACCCTTTTCAGCCAATATATTCTGAAGCGAATCGAACTGCGTACCACGCGCTTTGAGCGGGGGAACGCCTAATGTTTGAGTACATTCCCGATATCATTCAAGGGTTGCCGACCAGCCTAACGTTAACCGTAGTTTCCTTGTTAGTAGCTTTGGTGCTGGCTTTGCTGTTCACCATCGTGCTGACCCTGCGCCCTATCGTGCTCACTCAGCTAGTGCAGGGCTATATCACGTTGTTTACTGGCACCCCGCTGCTGGTGCAAATCTTCCTGATCTATTATGGCCCAGGGCAGTTTGACTGGATAAAGCAGACGCCATGGTTGTGGAATATGCTGTCGCAGCCTTGGCTGTGCGCCATGGTTGCCTTGGCGCTGAACAGCGCGGCGTATACCACTCAGCTGTTCTACGGCGCGGTGAAGGCGATTCCATCCGGTCAGTGGCAATCCTGCGAAGCCCTTGGCATGTCACGCAGCCAGACGTTACGTATTTTGCTGCCGTTCGCATTTAAACGCGCACTGTCGTCCTATTCCAACGAAGTGGTGTTAATTTTTAAAAGTACCTCTTTGGCCTACACCATCACGTTGATGGAAGTGATGGGTTACAGCCAGCAGATGTATGGCCGTACTTACGATGTTATGGTGTTCGGCGCAGCGGGCGTGATTTACCTGTGCGTAAATGGTTTACTTACGTTAATTATGCGTATGGTTGAACGCCGTGCACTGGCCTTCGAACGCAGAAACTAACCTAATCATTTAGAATACCTACAAAAAGCCAGCCATTGCGCTGGTTTTTTTGTGTCTATAAAAAATACACAATAAATATTTAACCAAATATATTGCATATAAATTCACTTAATGGCAAAGTCAATTCTGTTCACTTAGCCGTCATTCCGTATGAACATCGTTCCGTTCGTGCGAATACCTCAAAATAAAGACGGTCGCCTAAAGATACTATTTCAGACAGGAGTTTTACGATGAAAAAGCTGATGGTTTGTGCATTACTGGCAGGAATGAGCTTTACCGCCACCGCAGCGGAAACGATCCGCTTTGCCTCTTCTGCCACCTATCCGCCGTTTGAATCCATGGATTCAAACAACCAGATCGTTGGCTTTGACATGGATTTGGCCAAGGCGCTGTGCAAACAGATGCAGGCGACCTGCACATTCACCAATCAGGCCTTCGACAGCCTGATCCCTGCACTGAAATTCAAACGTTATGATGCCGTTATTTCTGGCATGGACATCACGCCAGAGCGCCAAAAGCAGGTCACCTTTACCCAGCCCTATTACGCTAACTCCGCCATTATCATAGCGGACAAAGGCAAATATAAAACCTTCGCCGATATGAAAGGCCTGCGCGTTGGGATGGAGAATGGCACCACCCATCAGAAATATTTGCAGGATAAGCATCCTGAAATTAAAACCGTGGCCTACGATAGCTATCAAAACGCGATTCTGGATCTGAAAAGTGGCCGCTTGGACGGCGTATTTGGCGATACTGCGGTCGTCAATGAATGGCTGAAAAGCAATCCTAATCTCGCCGCCGTGGGCGATCACGTGACCGATGCGCAATATTTCGGTACCGGCTTAGGGATTGCCGTTCGTCCTGAAAATACCGCTCTGCTGGCAAAGCTCAATAAAGCGCTGGACGATATCAAGGCCAATGGAACGTACAAAAAAATCAACGATCAGTGGTTCCCGCAATAAATAAAATCCCCCTCTCCCACCTCGGGAGAGGGGTCGCTGAAATTCTGAATTTTATCCCTTATCCTTCATGGTAATACCCTCTCTCGCTGCGTTTTGCTACCTTAGCCCAATCAACGTGGACTAAACCAAACTCAGGGAGACTTCATGTACCACGCACTTTATTCCTCGCCCGTTGGCATGCTCAGATTAGTTTCGGATGAAATAGGGCTGCGCCAGCTGTGGCTACCTAATGAGATCGAAGAAAAGATCTGCCCTGCCGAGTGGATTGAGGATGGGGATTTCAGCATCAACCGGCAAATTCGCGACTGTTTAGATGCCTATTTTGCAGGGGAAAAACTACGTTTTGATAACCTGCCGCTCGCGCCCGTTGGTACGGCGTTTCAGCAGTCGGTATGGAAGGCATTACTCACTATCCCATACGGCACCATCAGCCACTACTCGGTCATTGCCAATGCGTTAAACAATCCGAAAGCCGTGCGCGCCGTGGGCGGCGCGGTGGGAAGAAACCCCATTTCGATTCTCATTCCCTGCCATCGCGTGCTCGGCAAAGATCTCTCTTTGACCGGTTATTCAGGCGGATTGCCGATCAAAAAAGCCTTGCTCGATCTGGAGAAAATCAGCTACCGATCCTGACGAACCAGCAGGGTTAACACTTCGTAATGTGCCGTATGCGGGAACATATCGAAGAGCTGAACTTGTTCGATGCGATAATTTTCCAAGCGTGCAATATCTACAGCCATCGTCTGCGCATTGCAGCTTGAGTAGAGAATATATTGCGGAGCCATGGTGCTAAGATAAGCGCAAAGCTCTGCCCCAATCCCACGGCGCGGCGGATTAACTAATACCAGTTCAGGCACTTCGCCTTCGGCAGTGGCAAAACGCGTTGAATCTAGAGCGGCGAATTGGACGTTATGCAGGCCAATTTGCTGCGCAGAGCGCGTCGCGCAGGCGATGGCTTCGGCACTAATCTCAATGCCGGTGAGTTCCATCTCAGGCGTTGCGCAGTGCAATCCAAAGCCCCCCACGCCACAAAACAGATCCCACATACTGCTGACATTGAGCTCATGCACCCAGTCACGCGCGGTGGCATACAGCGCCGCGGCAACCTGAGGATTGGTTTGGAAAAAACTCTGCGGGCGAATATACAGCGGAATTTGGTTAAACGACTCTTCCAGCGCCTGCTGTTCGGAGAGAAAGATTTCCGTCTCTCCTTCCAAAATCGCCATATGCACCGGTTGAATATTGGCCGTGATCACCGCGAGCTGAGGCAGTTGCTGCTGTAACCAAGGCAATGCCTGACGCAGCTGTGCCAACTTAGTTTCCGAGCGCAATACAAAGCGCAGCATAAGTTGGCCATTTTTTTGGCTTTCGGTGAGCAGTAAATATTTTAGCTCACCGCGTTTACGCTCAACGTTGTAAGGCGTTAATCCGGCGCGGGCGATAAATACTTTGAGCGTATCGAACACCGCGGCAAAAGCGTCGGGATAAAGCGGGCATTCGCATAAATCAACCGCCGTTCCATCACGATGCAGCATACCTAACAACGGGCGTTCTACGCTGCCGCTGACAACCATCTTCGCTTTGTTACGAAATGCCTGTTCTACACTGTTGATAACCGGTAGCCAACGCCCGACCGGCAAGGCAGACATCAGCGCTTCTAGCTGCTGCTGTTTTTGGGTAATTTGTTGGGCATATGGCGTTTCAAGCCACTGACAAGAGCGACAGGTTCCCGACTGATACAGGGCACAGTGCATATCACAAAGACTCTATTGAATAAGAAAAGATGGGGTTAAGGCGGCGCGGATTGTAGCATAAAGGCACAGGGTCAGGCGAAATACAGGAGGTAAATAACGCGCTGACGTTACCTGCGGCGGTTCTGCAGCCCAAAGTAACGGCGGCTAGCAAGGGGGACAAACAGCAGGGCTAAAATCATGAGCTCAGGAATTTTTAAACGCACTAGCTCAGCGAAAATCTCACCGCCGGTTTCTCCGTTGACGCTGAACATTTCAGGATGAAACCAGCCAAGCGAGGCCAGCAACATGTAGGCGATCACCGTAATCTGGCAGCCGAAGTACCCCCAGCGCCCCCAGTTTTTTCCCTGAATGACGGCCAGCCCACAGACAATTTCAATACTCAGCACCGCAACGCTTGCGATACAAAGCAGCATGGAATCCCAATTTTGTACGCTATCTGAAATAAACGCGCTTAAACCGTCAAAGCCCAGCTCATGGAGTAACAGCAAGAATCCAAGCGTATGAATACCGATCATTGCCGTACCGGCAATTAATACAGGTACCGGGGCTAAAGCCCATTTTCTCAGCATTTCATGCCGGTTACGCAGTATTTCTGACATCTTATTCCATAAGCTAGCCTGAAAAACTCATGATAGGACAAATTATGTTGTTCAGGCTAGCGGTTTATGATCTTTATGTTTCAAATTAACGTGTTACACACCCTATTTATTCACACGCTCAGTGATGATATTCGCTGAGATAGGTTAGATAACCACTGTTAACCACCAGCGGCTTTTCTGATCTCTTTCAGCCGCTGTTTTTCCGTTCTGGCCATAAACCACCATGCAATCAGGCCAATCACCCCAACCACCAGCAGAATAATACTGGCCAGCGCGTTAATTTCTGGGTTAACGCCCATGCGCACGCTGGCAAACACCAGCATCGGCAACGTCGTTGATCCCGGCCCCGCCACAAAGCTGGCGATAACCAGATCGTCGAGCGATAGCGTAAATGCCAGCAGCCAGCCAGAAACCAGCGCAGGGGCAATCATAGGAATGGTGATCACGAAGAACACTTTCAGCGGCGTAGCGCCCAGATCCATCGCCGCCTCTTCCAACGATTTATCCAGCTCACGCAAGCGGGAGCTAACAACCACGGTGACATAGGCCGTACAAAAGGTCACATGCGCCATCCAAATCGTCAGCATGCCGCGCTCTGCGGGCCAGCCGATCAGGTGTCCCATCGCCACAAACAGCAGTAGCAGTGAGAGTCCGGTAATGACATCAGGCATAACCAGCGGAGCGGTCAGCATGAATGCAAAGCCGTTAGAGCCACGAAAGCGGCCAAAGCGCACCATGACTACCGCCGCCATGGTGCCTAGAATGGTCGCCATCGTTGCCGCCGCTGCGGCAATAGTTAGGCTTAATCCTACCGCGCTAATCATCACCGAATCATGGAATAACACGCTGTACCAGCGCGTTGACCACCCTGCCCACACGGTAACCAGTTTAGAGCTGTTGAAGGAGTAGATAACCAACAGCAGCATCGGCGCATACAGGAAGAAAAAGCACACCACTAAAATCACAATACGCCACGGCGAGCGCACAACCGGTAAAGTATTCATCAGTGTGCCCCCAGTTCTTTGTTCTGATATTTGTGGAACAACATGATCGGCACGATCAGCAGTAACAACATCAAGATCGCCACCGCCGAAGCAACGGGCCAATCGCGATTGTTAAAGAACTCCTGCCACAGTACGCGCCCAATCATGATGCTGTCCGGCCCACCTAATAATTCAGGGATCACAAACTCACCCACGGCGGGAATAAACACCAGCATAGAGCCCGCGATAATTCCACCTTTGGTCAAAGGGACGATGATTTTAAAGAAAGTCTTCATTGGTCTCGCGCCGAGATCTAACGCCGCTTCCACCAGCGAGTAATCAATACGCGTCAGCGCAGTGTAAATAGGCAGCACCATAAATGGCAGATAGGAGTACACCACGCCGATATACACCGCCGTGTTGGTGTGCAGAATAATCAACGGATGATCGATAACGCCGAGCCACAGCAGCACGTTATTCAGCACGCCGTTCTCTTTAAGTATTCCCATCCATGCATACACGCGGATCAGAAACGACGTCCAAGACGGCAAGATCACCAGCAGCAGCAAAATATTGCGCGTCGATGAACTGCTGTGCGCTACCGCCCACGCCAGCGGATAGCCAATGATTAAACAACATATCGTTGAGACAGCGGCGATTTGCAGCGATTGAAGGTAAGCATCGACATAAAGCGGGTCGTCAAAAAGCTGAAAATAGTTGGCAAAGTTCAGCGCAATATCCAGCTTGTCGTCCGCCCAGGTCATTAGATCGGTAAACGGCGGGATCGCACGTGCCATTTCGGCCAGACTGATTTTAAACACCGTCAGGAACGGCAGTAAAAATAGGCAGATCAGCCATAGATAGGGCAAGGCAATAACCAGTTTACGGCCATGCACCCCGCGTAAACGGTAGAGCCACGCAGTGAATTTTCCCACCCGCTGAACCGGAGGGCGATCGCTGCGACTTGTAAACAGTGTAGACATCGCTATCTCCTCAGACGGTGAGCACCACGCAGCTATCGGCATCCCAACACAGCTTGATTTGGTCGCCCCAGGTTGGCATACCTTTGCGGAAACGGTGACCATTCTGCAACTGAGCGCTAATCATTTGCCCACTGAGCAGCTTGACGTGATAAATAGACAAATCACCAAGATAGGCAATGTGCACCACTTCTCCCGTTGCGTAATTACAGCCGTCTTCCGGCGGCTCTTCGCACAGCAGAATTTTCTCTGGGCGCAAAGCAATCTGCACCGGAACGCCCTCAACCACGGCGGCATCGAGATCCACTTTGAGCGGATTCAACAGGCCGGGGCTTTGGATCAGCAACGCATCGTCTAACTGTTCTTTCAAAATGCCGTCAAAGACGTTAACCGAGCCAATAAATTCGGCGCTGTAGCGGCTGTTTGGGTGCTCATAAATCTCTTCTGGCTCACCTATTTGCACGAATTTACCGCGGTTCATAATGGCAATTCGCCCTGCCATCGTCATCGCCTCCTCCTGATCGTGCGTCACCATCACGCAGGTCACGCCCACGCGTTCTAAGATGTCCGCCACTTCCAACTGCATGCGCTCACGCAGTTTTTTATCTAATGCTCCCATGGGCTCATCTAGCAGCAGCAATTTTGGCCGTTTGGCCAAACTGCGCGCCAACGCAACACGCTGACGCTGCCCGCCTGAAAGCTGATGCGGCTTACGTTTCGCATATTCCTGCATATGCACCAGTGACAGCATTTCTTCCACGCGCTGGCTGATTTCGCCGCGACTCAAGCGATCTTGCTTCAAACCGAAGGCGATATTTTGCTCCACGCTCATATGGGGAAAAAGCGCATAAGACTGGAACATCATATTGATTGGGCGCTGATAAGGAGGCACATGGGCTAAATCCTGCCCATCGAGGACAATCTGCCCGCTGGAGGGCATTTCGAAACCAGCCAACATGCGTAGTAAGGTGGATTTTCCACAGCCTGATGCGCCGAGCAGCGCAAAAATTTCGCCTTTATAAATTGTGAGATTGACGTCATCGACGGCGAGCTGCCCGTCAAAGGTTTTACTGAGATTGCGTATTTCCAACAACGGCGTAAACGCTTTATGCACCTTAGGTGCCTGACGGGGGATAATATCATTCATTCGGGACGTCCTCGCTCTCGTACCTGATACAGACCCGGCTGCATCGACACATACCGCTCAATGAGCAGTGTAAAAGCACACAGGCAAAGAGGTTTTCTCTGCCTGTGTATTCAGCGTAGCCACATTATTTATCTACGTAACTGTTTCGCTGATTTATTTTCCGGTTTTCACTTTGGTCCACGCGCGAGTGATCACGCGGTCAATTTTTGGCGATTGCACTTTCAGCGTGAACATTTTGGCTCTGACGTCCGGCGGAGGATAAATTCCCGGATTATCCCGCACTTCTGGATTCACCAACGGTGTCGCCGCTTTATTGGCGTTAGCGTAATAAACGTGGTTGCTAATATTTGCGATCACTTCAGGGCGCAATAAGTAGTTGAGGAACTGATACGCCTCAGGGGTATTTTTCGCGTCAGCGGGCATCGCAAACACATCGAAGAAGATCAGTGCACCTTCTTTCGGAATGCTGTAGGCAATATCCACCCCGTTTTTAGCTTCTTTAGCACGGTTAGCGGCCTGCATCACGTCGCCGGACCAGCCGACCGCGACGCAAATGTCACCGTTGGCTAAGTCGTTGATGTACTGAGAGGAGTGGAAATAACGAATATTTGGACGAAGTTTTAACAGCAAATCGTTCGCCGCGCCGTTGTAGTCGCTGGCGTCAGAACTGTTAGGATCTTTGCCAATGTAGTTAAGCACGGTGGCATAAATTTCTGCGGGAGCATCGAGGAAAGAAACGCCGCAGCTTTTCAGTTTCTCCAGATTCTCAGGTTTCAACACCAGATCCCAGCTATTCACCGGCGCATCTTTGCCTAATGCCGCTTTCACTTTTTCGACGTTATAGCCAATGCCAGTGGTCGCAAAGGTGTACGGAATCGCATATTTATTGTCTGGATCGTGCTTAGCCACTAGCTTTAGCAGCTCAGGATCGAGGTTTTTGTAGTTACTCAGTTGGCTTTTATCTAAGGGTTTAAATACGCCCGCGCCAACCTGACGCTCGAGGAAACTGGCGGAAGGAACAACCAAGTCAAAACCGGTGCTACCGGCCATCAGTTTGCCTTCCAGCACTTCGTTGGAATCAAACACGTCGTAAACCACCTTGATGCCGGTTTCTTTGGTGAAATTCGCCAAGGTGTCTGGTGCAATATAGTCAGACCAGTTATAGATATGCAGCGTTTTCTGATCGGCGGCCGTTGCCGCGGTAGCCATTAAAGCCCCAGAGATAGCGCCTACCAGCCATTTTTTATGCCCGTTGATCATCGTCAATCCCTCCAAATAATGTAGAAACGGCGCGCACTAGCCCGTTTACCAGCCGTGATGGCATGCGACAGCAGATCGTTATGCATATAAAATCAGAAAAAGCGGTTATTTCTTCATTTAAATGTTGAGTAATAATATGAGGAAAATCTGGGCTGTACGCTGCAAATCAAGCATAACTGCTGATAGCCTATCCAGCCACCGAGCGGTGGAAAAAACGTCAATTATCGATTTTCTATGCAATAGCATCTATGTCGTGCGCCATTCAAGCCGCTTATGGCGTCAGATATCGGGGAGATTGATTAATTTGCAGAATATTTATGAGGTTTTTATACAAAAACTAACGGCACCATAAAGGTGCCGTTGAACCATGTCGGCGCAGTGATTGTCAGGCGCGTTATCACTAATGAAGCAGAGGCCCGCTCATGGCGTCGGGGTCGTAATCGGCGTCGCTTTCTTCGCCTTCGCCGAGAAACAACATGCCATTGGCGCGTGTCTCCATCATGATCATCGAAAGCTGTTCTTCGCCCTGTTTCATGAACTCAGCAAACTGCTCAAGCGTCACACCGACGCTGCCGTTCAATGAAAGGCAGGCAATCAGCTTCGGTAAATTGTCATCCTGAATATCAACAAAGACTTTCACTGCTAACGTGCTGGCATTCATTTGACTGAGATCGGCAACCAAGGGGATCAGCGAGGTCGGGCGTATTTCAGCCAGCGCACTGAACAAAATCGTTTGATCGATCATATCGACTTTGGCGTCAAATACACCGTCAAAATTCTGCATATGCGGCAGATGTAGCGCTTGGCAGGAGTCACACTCAAAAAAGGTGATGCCCAGTTGATCCAGCCAGCGTCGTAAAAGATCCAGATCCGGGACGATTAGCGAATCCATAGTGGCCTACCTTACAAAAATGATAAAACAGGAGATAATGAGCACAGACGTAGAAAAGGGGCATAGCTTACGGAAAATTGCCCGTTTTATCTATGCTCAAAGACAATTAATTCATCAATCTTGGCGGAAAGAGGAGTACACAATGTCGCTGACGCGCTATGCCACTATGGACCCATTGATGCTGATGAGCATCGTCAACATGAAACTCCGCGATGAGTGCCCAACCTTAGAGGATTTAGCCCGCCGTTATGATATTTCGATGAGTGGATTACAGGAACGATTGGCGCAGGCGGGATATCACTATCAACCTGCCACCAATCAGTTTGTACAGGTTTAGTGCTTTTTGCGCGCAATCGTGCGTTCAATGTAGTCGATCATCATACCTGCAATATCTTTCCCCGTGGTAGTTTCAATGCCTTCCAACCCCGGCGAGGCATTAACCTCCATCACCAACGGGCCGCGCGCGGAGCGTAGAATATCCACGCCTGCCACGCACAAACCCAGCGTGGCAACGGCTTTCAGCGCCACCTCGCGTTCTTGTTCGGTGATAACCACCCGTTTCGCGGTACCACCGCGATGCAGATTAGAACGAAACTCACCCGGTTTAGCCTGCCGCTCGATAGCCGCCACTACCCGCTTGCCGATCACCAAACAGCGAATGTCTGCGCCCTGAGCCTCTTTGATATATTCCTGCACCAGAATGTGCGCATTCAAACCACGAAAAGCATCGATTACGCTTTCCGCAGCCTGACGCGTCTCGGCAAGCACTACGCCGATCCCCTGCGTGCCTTCAACCAGCTTAACCACCAGCGGAGCACCACCGACCATTTCAATTAAATCGCTGGTATCGTCAGGGCGGTGCGCGAATCCCGTAATAGGCAGATCGATGCCCTGCTGAGCCAACAACTGCAATGAATGCAGCTTATCGCGGGCTTTGGCAATCGAAGCGGCGTTGTTTAGCGGAAAACTGCCCAGCATTTCAAACTGTCGTAAAACCGCCGTGCCGTAAAAGGTAATCGCCGATCCAATGCGCGGGATCACGGCGTCATAGCGTTCCAACTGACGCCCTTTTTCATGCACGCTGGGTGCTGCGCAGTTGATGTTCATATAGCACGAAAGCGGATCAACAATATCAATGTTGTGACCACGTCGCTGCGCCGCCTCTTTCAAGCGTTTACATGAATATAGGGAGCCATCACGGGAAAGTATGACGATATTCACGGCCAACCTCTTATACTATCTCAGGATCCAACCTTGTTTATGCAGATATTCCAGCATAAACGGACGGCTCTCTTTCGCCAGCGTGCGCTTAATCTGCTCGCTCCAAGTATCGCTACGCGTGTTACTTCCACGACTTTGATAATAAGCGCAAATATGGGCGTCGTACTGCGCCAGAAGTTCACGATCGAGTGGTTGATAGTAGTTTTCATGCACCACCATCGCCTCCGGTAGACGCGGCTTTTGCGCGGGATTAGTCGCCGGATAGCCAAGACACAATCCCATCAGCGGCAGCACGTTTTGCGGCAGCTTTAATAACTGGGTAACTTCCTCAATATTATTACGCAGACCACCAATATAAACGCCGCCCAGCCCTAAGGATTCAGCCGCAGTAAAGGCGTTTTGCGCCATCAGCGACGTATCAACCGTGCCTAACAGCAGTTGCTCAGCCAAACCTAATTCCGCTTGAGGAAAGATTTCTTTATGGCGATTGAAATCAGCGCAGAAAACCCAGAATTCAGCGGCATCCGCCACATGCTGTTGGCCTCCGGTTAGCTCAACCAGTTGCTCACGCAGTGAAGGATCGGTAATACGAATAATCGAGCTGCACTGCAAGAAGCTTGAGCTAGACGTGGCACGTGCCGCAGCAAAAATTGCCTCCCGCTCTGCGTCACCGATAGGCTGTGGCGTAAACGCACGGACAGATCGATGCGAACACAGAAGATCAATGGTTGGCGTCATTTTTATGCTCCTCAGATTTTGTTTCAGGTTTTGCCGCCGACGCATCTGACTTTGGCGTTAAGCTAAACAGCGGTGTTTTGCTATGCGTCAAGCTCCAAATCAGCGCCACGGCAGCCGGTATCATCAGCGCAACACCGGCAAAAATCATGATGACCGCCGCGAGCGGTGTCGCGAGCAGATCGGGTAGATGAATATAATCGTGAATACTGAGATAGGCTACCACCAGCAGCACCATTCCCAGCGCTTCACAGATTAAAACAGGTTTAGGCAAATCCCCTAAAGCCTTCATGCGGACTCCCTAAATAGGCAAAATTTATCAAAGTAACAGGCAAATCCTACTTTTTTTTAACTGCCGTAGCAGGCATAGTAAACGCAGTTAAAGTGAGTCGGCGCTAAACATTATCAAGATTTAGTGAATAAGCTCAAATCAATCAAGGAGTTCTCATGTTTGCAGTAATTTTTGGGCGTCCGGGCTGCCCGTATTGTGTCCGTGCTAAAGAGTTGGCTGAAAAACTGACCGAAGAACGCGATGATTTCAACTTCCGTTATATTGATATCCACGCAGAGGGTATCACTAAGGCCGATCTGGAAAAAACCGTCGGTAAACCTGTTGAAACCGTTCCACAGATCTTCATCGATCAGAAACATATTGGCGGCTGCACTGATTTTGAAGCCTACGCTAAAGAAAATCTGGCTCTGTTCCAGTAATCGTTTTCTGCTTCGAAAAAAGGGCATCCATTTGGATGCCCTTTTATTTTATCTATCAGAATGTGGTGTCTTTCTAGCGATAGCGCTCAACGCCAATCGAACGCTTTTTCTGCCAGGTGAGCGCGACAAACCAAAAAAGAAACGCCCCTGAAGTCGACCAGAAAAGCGCACTGGTTCCATACGCAAACATCTGTAATCCGTTACGTAACTCTGTTCCATAAAACAAGTGAATCAATGTTGAAACCAGCACGGCACAAAGGGTGCCAAGAAAAGGATAAAAAATGCGGCCGTTCACAGAAGCATAGCTCGCAATAAATCCGGGAATAACAAACCACAGCAGGCTGATTTCACCTTTCATCACAATGTTGGGGCCGTCTGCGTGCTCCCACGGTTTTAATACCATGAAGAGCAAACTAACTAAGACAAAAGCAACCATCGCGCCCAACCAACGCCGATACATTGTCATCAAAAATCCCTCTTTCCTTAGAAGCGATATTCAATACACCCACAGTGACCTACCCTTTTCACCGCCCTTGGCGAAGCAGATAGCTCTGTGAGCCCACGCATTCCCTAGCGTGATAACGTGCAAAAGACGCATTCCCACATGTTTCGGCTTTTTGTTGGCCGAACACACAAGTCGCGTCTAAAATAGCTGCCAATACACCGTTCGTATTGGGGTTTCATCTATTACTGGGGATAACCGAGTTAAAGATGAAATTTATTATTTTGTATGGTTGAATGTAGCTCCAATAGTCAATCATATCAAGCGCAAGCTAGTTAACGATAAGTTATTCGCCGTGAACATTGATGTCGCAAGTTTGTTAACAGGAAATTACATCCTGCTGTTGTTCGTTGTCTTGGCGCTGGGGTTATGCCTCGGTAAATTACGCTTGGGTTCCGTTCAGCTCGGTAACTCCATTGGCGTTTTAGTTGTTTCTCTTCTCCTCGGACAACAACATTTTGCCATCAACACGGAAGCACTGAATCTCGGCTTTATGCTGTTTATATTCTGTGTGGGCGTGGAAGCTGGCCCCAATTTCTTCTCTATCTTTTTCCGCGATGGAAAAAACTATCTCATGCTGGCCCTCGTGATGGTTGGCAGTGCGCTAGTGATGGCGCTGGGCTTTGGCAAACTTTTCCATTGGGATATCGGCTTAACCGCTGGGATGTTGGCAGGTTCAATGACCTCTACGCCGGTGCTGGTGGGTGCGGGCGATACGCTGCGTCAAACTTTGGCTAACAATCCTAACCTTCCTCATCTGCAAGACAACCTAAGCCTCGGCTATGCCCTGACTTATCTCATCGGTTTAGTCAGCCTGATTTTTGGCGCACGCTATTTACCGAAGCTTCAGCACCAAGACCTGCCAACCTCGGCGCAGCAGATCGCGCGTGAACGCGGTTTAGATAATGAAGTACAGCGCAAAGTTTTCCTGCCGGTGATTCGTGCTTACCGCGTTGGGCCTGAGCTGGTTTCTTGGGCTGACGGCAAAAACCTGCGCGAACTGGGCATCTATCGCCAAACCGGCTGTTACATCGAACGTATCCGCCGCAACGGTATCTTAGCCACGCCAGACGGCGACGCTGTTTTACAGGTCGGTGATGAGATTTCGCTGGTCGGCTATCCTGATGCCCATGCCCGTTTAGACCCAAGTTTCCGTAATGGGAAAGAAGTTTTCGACCGCGATTTGCTGGATATGCGCATCGTGACCGAAGAAATTGTGGTCAAAAACAACAATGCAGTAGGTAAGCGCCTCAGCCAAATCAAACTGACTGACCACGGTTGTTTCCTGAACCGCGTGATACGCAGTCAGATTGAAATGCCTATCGATGACAACATCGTGCTCAACAAAGGCGATGTACTGCAGGTCAGCGGCGATGCGCGCCGCGTCAAAAGCGTGGCAGAACGCATCGGGTTTATTTCTATCCATAGTCAGGTCACCGATCTTTTAGCCTTCTGCGCCTTCTTTATCATCGGCTTAATGATTGGTTTGATTACCTTCAAGTTCAGCAACTTCTCCTTTGGCATCGGTAACGCCGCTGGATTGCTGTTCTCCGGCATCATGCTGGGTTTCCTGCGTGCCAACCACCCTACTTTTGGCTATATCCCACAAGGGGCGCTGAACATGGTGAAAGAGTTTGGCTTGATGGTGTTTATGGCGGGCGTTGGCCTAAGCGCAGGCGCAGGCATGAACCACGGTCTGGGCCAAATCGGTGGGCAAATGCTGCTCTCCGGTTTGGTGGTTAGCTTGCTGCCCGTTGTGATCTGTTTCCTGTTTGGTGCCTACGTGCTGCGCATGAACCGCGCCCTGCTGTTTGGTGCCATTATGGGCGCCAGAACCTGTGCTCCCGCGATGGAAATCATTAGCGATGCCTCACGCAGCAACATCCCTGCACTGGGCTATGCGGGCACTTACGCGATAGCCAACGTTCTGCTCACACTCGCGGGGACACTGATCGTCATCATATGGCCCGGCATCGGCGGATAATAAAGTCTTAGAATTCAGGTAAAAAGAAAAAAACTGTGATTTTTTTCACTTTGCCTGAAACTTTCTATCCGCGACAAAGTCTTAATTAGTGCCACTGCTTTTCTTTGATGTTCCCCATTTTGAGGAGCCCGATAGTCCCGCCTTCTTAGGTTCAAGACTACCGGGTTTTTTATTGCCTGTAATAAACACCATCATAAAATCAAATAGTTAAACCATACCTAGCCATTGTTCATAATTTCATTCAATAGCATCTCTCATCCTTAATGTTCGCTTAAGCAACTCGCTATACCCTAGGCGTATTGTGTTATTCACATCGTCGCATTCGTTGCTTTTATGCATCAAGGCAGATTTGAACCCGCAGTGATTTTAAAGCCGTTCTCATGATGAGTCGGGTTGAGGCCATCTTCTATCAAGATGGTACCTAATGGACTTTCACTCATTATTGGTAATGTTATGAAGATTAAAAATAAAATTATCCCAATCCCTCTGTATGCAAACTCGCGCGACCTGATCGCGAGCCAGTCGCTCTTTAGCAGCGCATTTTATCTCGTTATTCCTTTCCTTGTGCTGTTTATGCATGACTCGCTGCGCTTGTCGGGGGAGGTCATCGGGTTTGTGGTTGGGTTGCGCTTTTTTGCCCAACAGATGATGTATATGAAGAGCGAACAGCTCGCTCACTCTATCGGTGGGAAAAATCTTTTGCTGCTCGGATGCTTAACGCAGGCGAGTGGTTTTTTGTGTTTAGCATTCGCTAATCAGCCCAACCTGCTCATCGCAGGGGTACTACTCACAGGAGTTGGCGGTGCGTTATTTGCGCCAGCCAAAAACCTGCTGATGAACGAAGCGGGCGAAGGCGATCATAAGCTGAAATCAGGCAAGGTATTAGAACTTGGGAATTCAGTGGCTATCGCAGGCGAAATAGGCGCGCTCGTAGGGCCATTACTGGGATTTTGGTTAGTCAGCCTTGGTTTTCATGCTCTTGCATGGGCTGGCGCTTTGGTGTTTGTCGCCGCCTTGATTTGGTTAGCGCAAAAACTCCCCGCTAGTTTCTATTACCCTGCGTTGCCGAAGCAAAAAGGCACGTGGCAAAACGTGTTGCAAAATCGCCGCTTCTTGGTGTTTGTATTAGCCTATAGCAGCTATTTGCTCAGCTACAGCCAGCTATTTTTAGCCCTTCCCCTGACGTTGCGTCATTTGGGTGGGGAGAGCGAATACATTGGCCTGCTGTTTGCGTTTTCCGTGTTGATTTCAATGCTGATCCAGAAAGGTCTACGTAGCTTTACGAACAGAAAAGAAAGTCAGTTATTGGTGATGGGATTTTCAACCCTATCGCTCGCCTTCATCTATATGGCATTTGTCGCAATACGCCATCAGACCACTGGGTGGCATGGCTATTTGCCGCTGTTGATGTTTGTATTCCTCATCAACTGTGGACAGATCCTGATTGTGCCCACGACCAAGCGCCTCGTGAGCTACTTTGCAAATGGCAATGATACGACGCCATATTATCAGGCGTTGGCTTTGAGCGGTGGCTTTGCGGTTTTAGTGGGAAGTCCTATCATCGGGGAGCTGATGGAAGCCACTCGCCACAGCCTAACACTCGCCGGTCTACCTTGGTTTGTGATGGCGTTATTCCCTGCGCTTAGCGCCATGGTCATCGGGTTGATGTTCCCAACCACACCAGCAAGAGCTTACTAATCATTCACAAACAATCGTTCATAAACCGAATGGTGCATCGCCCCTTAATGTTCCCTTAAGCTGTGATTGTTAAGGTAACGATATGGGATGAGGCACCATTTTTTGCTTCAAATTCTGAATATCACACTTTTTGCTAATTTTCAGATTAATGGCCTTTACTCCCGCGATGCCGACTTTTATTGTACGCGCTCTTTTGCCGTCACTTATGTGGGTCAATGTGGCCTTACTGCTCGGCTTTGTTAGGGCATCATTCGATAAAATAGCTGCTATTTCATTGAGATGCCTATTTTGGGCTTGTTAGAAGAGTAAGACGTTATATGGAACAGTTTAACCAAGCGTTCTTTATGCTTGTGAACGCTACACCAAATTCTCCGGCTTGGCTGATTGCGTTAGCCAAGTTTTTTGCCAACGATCTGATCGCCATTGTGCCAATACTGATCGTGAGTTTCTGGCTATGGGGGCCACGCAAGGCAATGGACGAGAACCGCACTCTTGCTACCAAAGCCACCTTTGCCCTGATTTTTGCCCTACTCGCCTCGCGCGTCATTGGCATGATATTCCCTCATGCACGGCCGTTTGTTGACGGTATTGGCTATCAATTTATTCCACACGCCCCCGACAACTCATTCCCGAGCGATCATGGTACTGGCATCTTTACCTTTGCTCTGGCATTTTTGTTCTGGTATCGCCATCTGCTATTCGGTGTCATTTTATTGGCACTAGGCGTATGTATCGCATGGTCTCGCGTCTATCTTGGCGTGCATTGGCCGCTAGATATGGTTGGCGGGCTGCTCGTAGGACTCATGAGTTGCGCCGTGACACAGCTGCTTTGGGGCATGATCGGCCAAAGCATCGTCAGCCGCTTGCATCAGATTTACTCCTTCAGCTTTGCTCTGCCGATTCGACGAGGCTGGGTGAGACAATAAGCTCAATGAGATGATAAGCCCGTTTTGCGGGCTTTTTTGTATCTACTAGACTACATTCACTCAATCACGAATTTGCGCCTCGGCAGGCGCAGAGGTAAGATGAAAGGCCTCGCGAACGATTGAATTCGTTGAAAGTAGTCGCATTTATCTCATCCAACATCACGTTGGAACGTTGTTCCTTATCCGGAATCTCATGGGAAAAGGCATCCCGATTATTCTTGCCCGGCTTAAGTACCGGTCACTTTACTGAGAGAAACTATGGAAACCCGGCGTTACGATCGTATTAACCGCTTGTCACAGGCGCTCAAACGAACAGATAAACTACATCTTAAAGATGCCGCCGAGTTACTTAATGTCTCAGAAATGACGGTGCGCCGCGATTTAGCCTCACAAAGTAGCGACGTGGTCTTACTGGGGGGTTATGTGGTGCTAGACCCAAAAATCCATCAAAGCGCTCGCTACTTCGTGACCGATCAGCAGGAAAAACGTGTCAAAGAAAAGCGCCACATCGGCACACTTGCTGCGCAGCTAGTGCAAGAAGATGACGTCGTCTTTTTTGACTGCGGTACCACGGTTCCTTTCATCATTGATGCTCTTGATGAATCACTGAGCTTCACCGGCGTCTGCTACTCGTTAAACACATTTATGGCATTGCGCACCAAGCCAAACTGCCGTGTGATCTTATGCGGCGGCTCATTTAATCCAGACAGCGCCATTTTTGTTCCTAACGGGATTTGCAGCGAGTTGGATAACCTTTGCCCAACGCTGGCCTTTATTTCCGCCGCAGGTATCACCCAGAAACAGGGCGCAACCTGCTTCAATCTTGATGAGATTGCACTTAAGCAAAAAGCGATTCAGCGGGCACGCCGTTCGGTGCTGATCGCCGATGCCAGCAAATTTGGTGAAGTCAAACCAGCTTGGATTGCACCACTTTCCGAGTTTTCCACGCTGATCACCGATCAGGCGCCGAGAACGGAAATTTGCCAGTTTTTGATCCTAAAGAACGTACAACTTTTGTGCTAACTACTATTTAATAATCATTATCACTTTGATAATCCTATTTATAAACTACAGTTTCAATATAATTGAGGCTGTAGTCATTTCATCCTTATCTTCGGTTGTTTATTTACCAATCTTTTCTCCCCTATTCATCATTTCCTTTCTCACCAATAAGTTAATTAATCATACTTAATAGCCAATTTCATTCACTGAGGTGAATATTGCTTATTAGTTACGCTCAAGGAATAATCAGTTTTAATCTAATTTCTCATTTAAAATGCATATATTTTCGTCATACAAAAAACAATAAAATTACGAAAATAAACTCATGTAAAACAGTGAGTTAAAATATCCTCACTTATAATACACATGTTGACTATAACCAAAGTGATAAGAATCTTTGTTTTTGGGAATTCAGTTAAATCGTGTTTTTTATTTCATATAAGAAACGAATTTTTACTATTTTTCCTATCACTGTTAATTAGCATGAATTTCCTTGTTAATTTTGTGTGTTTATTTTAGCCTAAAAATCAGAAAAAACGCGATAAAATCGAGTGAATATCGCAATTGAGAGCCGGATCACGGACGTTTTAACTGTAAAAATATATCTTTCCCGCCGAAAACAGCTGCAACTCACCAACAATTAAAAAGAGCATTTTATGAACGGACTATTATTTGTTCGCTTTTTTTATTTTGGCCGAGCAGGACAAAGCAAGCTCCATGAAAAAGTAAGCTTTATGCGTTCCTTTTATACACAGTTGTCTTTATACACTGTTGTATAGTGCAGCCGCTTTATTTAATGGAATGAATCCATTTTTATAACCAGGTAATTAGCAACACACGCAGTACGTTGAATTGAATAAAGTTCTTTCGTTGAACATCACGACTGAACTAAGAATTGTTTTGATAAGAAACTGTTTTAAACGTGTTCACTTCGGAGACCCTATGGACACTACTCAGACTAGTACTATTACTTCTACTTCTGGTTCCGCAACGGCCTGGCGCAAGTCAGATACCATGTGGATGCTGGGCCTGTACGGCACAGCGATTGGTGCAGGCGTACTGTTCCTGCCAATCAACGCCGGCGTCGGTGGTTTAATTCCACTGATCATCATGGCAATCATCGCTTTCCCTATGACTTTCTTTGCGCACCGCGGCCTGACCCGTTTCGTGCTGTCTGGTAAAAATCCAGGCGAAGACATCACTGAAGTTGTAGAAGAACACTTTGGCGTGGGTGCAGGTAAACTGATTACCCTGCTGTACTTCTTCGCTATTTACCCAATCTTATTGGTATATAGCGTTGCAATCACCAACACCGTTGATAGCTTCATTACTCACCAGTTGGGTATGTCTTCACCTCCACGTGCCATTCTGTCTCTGATCCTGATTCTGGGTCTGATGACTATCGTTCGTTTGGGTGAGCAGTTCATCGTTAAAGCAATGAGCATCTTGGTATTCCCGTTTGTTGCGGTCCTGATGCTGCTGGCTCTGTACCTGATCCCTAACTGGAACGGTGCTATCTTCGAAACCGCGGCAATGACTCAGTCAATGAACGGCAGCGGCCTGTGGATGACCCTATGGCTGGTAATTCCAGTTATGGTGTTCTCTTTCAACCACTCACCAATCATCTCTGCGTTCGCCGTGGCAAAACGTGAAGAGTACGGTGTAGACGCTGAGAAGAAGTGCTCTAAGATCCTAGCTTACGCACACATCATGATGGTTCTGACCGTTATGTTCTTCGTGTTCAGCTGCGTACTGAGCCTGTCTCCAGCGGATCTGGCTGAAGCTAAAGCACAGAACATCTCCATTCTGTCTTACTTAGCTAACCACTTTAATACTCCAGTTATCGCATACATGGCGCCAGTTATTGCCTTCATCGCGATCACTAAATCCTTCCTGGGCCACTATCTGGGTGCTCGTGAAGGCTTCAACGGTATGGTTATCAAGTCTCTGCGTGGCAAAGGCAAAACCATTGAAACCAGCAAACTGAACAAAATCACTGCGCTGTTCATGCTGCTGACTACTTGGGCTGTTGCAACGCTGAACCCAAGCATTCTGGGTATGATCGAAACCCTGGGTGGCCCAGTTATCGCGATGATCCTGTTCCTGATGCCAATGTACGCCATCCATAAAGTTCCAGCGATGCGTAAATACAGCGGCCACATCAGCAACGTATTCGTGGTCATCATGGGTCTGATTGCAATCTCTGCAATCCTGTACACCCTGTTCGGTTAATCGCTGTAAGAGTTAATGTTCTACCGGCCAGCGCACTTCTTGTCTTGCGCTGGCCGCATCACTCCCCTTCTCTGGCAGCACCATTCTTTATATCCACAGTAATTGGAATTGCAGCACGGTAGCAGCTTCAAGTACGAAGGATATAGCCCTGTTTAACGTACGGAGGCGACATGATTAGCGTATTTGATATTTATAAAATTGGCATTGGCCCATCCAGCTCCCACACCGTGGGCCCAATGAAAGCCGGTAAAGAATTCTCTGACGATTTAATTGAAAAAGGCATCCTGAACGATGTCACCCGCGTAGTTGTTGACGTTTACGGTTCACTTTCATTAACCGGTAAAGGCCACCACACCGATCTCGCTATCATTATGGGCTTGGCGGGCAACATGCCTGACAGCGTTGATATCGATATGATCCCCGCTTTTATCAAAGACGTAGAACAACGTGGGCGCCTGGTGTTGGCCAAAGGCCAGCACGAAGTGGATTTCCCGCTGGAAACCAGCATGAATTTCCACCAAGACAACCTGTCGCTGCACGAGAACGGCATGCGCATTACTGCGCTGGCTGGCGACACCGTGGTACATAGTAAAACCTATTACTCTATCGGCGGCGGCTTCATCGTTGACGAAGAAAACTTTGGTAAGCAGTCTGAAAACGAAGTGCAGGTTCCTTATCCATTCAAGAGCGCCGCTGATTTGCAGGAACATTGCAAAACATCTGGGCTGTCTCTGTCTGGTCTGGTGATGCAAAACGAACTCGCTTTGCACAGCAAAGAAGAGATCGAAGCCCACTTCACTCGCGTTTGGGATGTTATGCGTAGCGGCATCGAGCGCGGCATGAATACCGAAGGCATTTTGCCAGGGCCATTACGCGTTCCACGCCGTGCATCTGCGCTGCGTCGCATGCTGGTGACTCACGATAAAATGAGCGTTGACCCAATGGCCGTTGTTGATTGGATCAACATGTACGCCTTTGCCGTTAACGAAGAGAATGCGGCGGGTGGCCGAGTGGTCACAGCACCAACCAACGGCGCGTGCGGGATTATCCCTGCGGTATTGGCCTACTACGATAAGTTCATTCGTGAAGTTAATACCAACTCGTACTCCCGTTACTTCTTAGCCTCTGGCGTTATTGGCGCACTGTACAAAATGAATGCGTCGATCTCCGGTGCTGAAGTTGGGTGTCAAGGTGAAGTGGGAGTTGCCTGTTCAATGGCTGCGGCGGGTCTGACTGAGCTGATGGGCGGAAGCCCTGCGCAGGTTTGTATGGCCGCTGAAATCGCCATGGAACACAACCTTGGTTTAACCTGTGATCCAGTTGCTGGGCAGGTTCAAGTGCCTTGTATCGAACGTAACGCTATCGCCGCCGTGAAAGCGGTCAACGCTTCTCGTATGGCAATGCGCCGTACCAGCGACCCACGCGTTTGCCTAGATAAAGTGATCGAAACCATGTACGAAACAGGTAAAGATATGAATGCCAAATACCGTGAAACCTCACGCGGTGGCTTGGCACTCAAGGTTCTGACCTGCGGTTAATTCTGCATGATATAAATGGGTGCTTAGTGGCTGATACTAACGTCACAAGATTGATCCCGCGTGGCCCAACAAGCGGGGAGTAACCTCCCCGCCGTTGAGTCAGCTTACCGTTTGGATGCGTAGGCCAAAACAGCCGCCACTTCTTTATCACCGTTTTTTATATGTATCTCACAAAGATATCCGTGAGTGATTCTGATAAACGCCAGCAGCGTTAGACAGACGATCAATACACAATAAATCACCGTTTTTTGCGGCATCTCCGGCCTCCTTTTCCTTGCCTTGCGGCGGGTAAGAGACTAACCTCATGTTGTCTTGCATAAGATTGAGCCTCACTTCGATTTATAGTCGGGTGGGGCTTTTTTCTATCTGCTTTCAACTAATGCATATACCCAAAATAGTTCGAGCGGCATTGAGGCGGCAAGTGAGTGAATCCCGATGAGCTTACTCAAGTAAGTGATTCGGGTGAACGAAAGCGGCCAACAAAAATGCCGCTTGAAATATGAAGGGTATAAAGCAGACAGCCCTAAGCACCCGCAGCCAGGCTAACGGTGATTTTTCGGTGAGAAAAGCGGTATTTCATACTGCGATGAAGACTTGCGAAGAGAATTGCATAAAGCATGAATCAGCGTGCATGTTGCACGCTGATATCTGGATGAATTAGCCAAACCACGAACCGAACAGCTGATGAATTTTCATCATCACAAAGTCGATGATACGGCCAAAGAAGCCGGCTTCTTTCACTTCGTTGAGCACCACCAGCGGACGCTGCTCAATGATTTTGCCGTTTAATTGAAAATCAATTGTCCCCACCACTTGCCCTTTGGCCAATGGCGCTTCCAACTGAGGCTGGTTCAAGGTGAAGCTGGCCTTCAGGTTTTTCAGCTGCCCACGCGGAATAGTGACACCGGCGTTTTTATCAACGCCCAATTCCACTTCGCTCTTATCCCCAAACCACACTTTTTCAGTAGTAAATGCCTGCCCCACTTTAATTGGTGTGACGGTTTCATAAAAACGGAAGCCCCACGTCAGCAGTTTTTTACTCTCTTCAAAACGAATTCGATCCGTTGGTGCACCAAGCACAACCGAGATCAAACGCATTGGGCCATCGGTCGCCGACGAGACTAAGTTATGACCTGCACCTGAGGTAAACCCGGTTTTAATTCCATCCACGTTCAGGCTGCTATCCCATAGCAGACGGTTGCGGTTAATCTGGCGGATTTTATTAAAGGTGAACTCTTTTTCTTTGTGTAACGCATATTCATCCGGCACATCAGCAATCAAACGTTGGCTGATCAGCGCCATATCGCGCGCCGAGCTGTATTGCCCTTCAGAATCTAATCCGTGAACCGTTTTGAATGAGGTGTTTTTCAGTCCCCAAGCTTCAACGTATTTATTCATCAGGCTAACGAACGCGTCCTGACTACCGGCAACATAGTCGGCCAGCGCAATACTGGCATCGTTACCCGATTGAATAACCACGCCTTTATTCAGCTCAGAAACAGGCACCCGGTCGCCGGGTTTTAGGAACATCAGCGACGATCCGCGTAAAACAGGGTTGCCCGTCGCCCAAGCATCTTTACCCACCACAACCATGTCGTTAGGTGTGATTTTACCGGCCTTAATAGACTGACCGATCACATAGCTCGCCATGATCTTCGTCAGGCTAGCGGGATCTAAGCGCTCATCGGCGTTGGCCTCAGTGAGGATTTTCCCGCTGTCGTAATCCATCAGCACATAGGCTTTGGCATTGATTTGTGGGGCCGCCGGAGCAGCCTCATCCGCATAGGTCATCGGGATTGCCATTAACGTCAGGCCTGCCCCGAGAGTGATTTTTTTGATTAACGTAGTGAGTGCGATTTTCTTCATGATGATGCCAGCGTATCCATTCAGATAAATAAAAATTACTCTTTACCTTCGCAAAGGGTGTTTATCCCCTGCTTGGAACCATAACGGCTTTAACTTAAAGAATAAACCCTAGATTATTAACCCTTTAAATATAATCCAACCTCACAAACTCGCTAATCAATTTTTTGCTTAATCATTGTGCTGTGCTAGGTCAAGTTTGCAGCAATGCAGAGTGCTATGCTGTTTCCTTCCATTGAAGGAGGATAGGCATCAATGAGTAATGAGCCTTTAGATGAAAAATTTGATGTCATCATCATCGGTGCAGGGATCGCGGGAAGTAGCTGCGCACTGCTGCTTGCCAGAGCCGGAATGAACGTTCTTCTCTTAGAGCGTTCATTGCAGGCCGGAGAGAAAAACATGTCCGGTGGGCGACTGTATAGCTATAGCCTTAGCCGTTTAATCCCCGATTTTGCCACCAGCGCCCCGCTGGAACGCCTGATAACACAAGAGCGCATATCATTACTCAGCGATGAAAGCGCCGTCACACTAGACTACCGTCACCCACCTCAAGCACCACACACAACCTCTTATTCCGTGCTGCGCTCACGTTTTGATCCTTGGTTATTGGCACAGGCTGAGGCCGCAGGAACCCAATGCTTGCTTGGCGTAAACGTCGACGCTCTTATTGACGATCGCTCAGGCTGCATTTGCGGCGTAAAAATGGGCGAGGAAGCGCTCTATGCGCATTGGGTCGTGGTTGCTGAGGGCGCAAACACGTTGCTAGCAGAGAAGCATCAGCTCGTTGCAAAACCGTCCCCTCATACGATGGCGGTTGGTGTAAAAGAAATTCTCGCCTTGCCAGAACAAACCTTAGAAGATCGCTTTACGCTGCTTCCTCAGCAAGGCTGCGCATGGATGTTTGCGGGCGCTTGCACCCAAGGAAAAGTCGGTGGCGGATTCATCTATACCAACCGCAGCTCGCTATCACTGGGTGTGGTCTGCAACCTCTCTTCGCTGAACGACGCAAAACAGAGCCTGCCACAGATTATGGATGATTTTCGCCAGCATCCGGTCATCGCGCCGATAATCAAAAATAGCGAACGGCTCGAATATAGCGCTCATCTCATTCCCGAAGATATTACCCACGGTCAGCGCTCGGTCTATGGTGCAGGATATTTATTGATCGGCGATGCCGCTGGTTACTGCGTGAATACCGGCTACACGGTACGTGGCATGGATCTGGCCGTTCTCTCCGCTCAGGCCGCAGCCCAAACAATAATCTCCGCCTGGCAAAAACAGGATTTTAGCTCCTCATCGCTAAGCGAATATCACGCCGCCCTGAAAGAAACTTCGCTATTATCGCTGATGCATCGCTATCGCCATATACCAGAAATGCAGCTCAAAATGCCACGCTTGTTCGATCACTACCCGCAGCTAGCGGCTAATTTCATGCACGATCTTTTTACCCTCAATGAAACACCGCCTCCGCCGCTGAGATCGTTGCTGTGGAAATATGCGAAACGCAGTGGAATAACTAAATTGCTCAAGGACCTTGTTCGAGGGGGAAAAAGCTTATGAATGTTCACGACAAGCTCGCCAAAAATTGCTTTCAATCGTCCCCTGATAGCCCGACACATATCATTTTATCTAAGGATATCGATCCGCAAACGGCTCAAATATTGATTCACGGCTGCCCTGCTGGGCTTTATCAATTAGACGCTCAGGGCAATCTGAAATTCGATCACCTTGGTTGTTTGGAATGTGGCACCTGCCGCATATTATGCGACAGCGCGGTTTTTGCGCATTGGGAATATCCTCCCGCAGGCGCTGGGATTTTATTCAGATATGGATAATGGCGTGCTGTGAGATATCTCCGCATACGTTATGCAGCGGAGTGATATGTTATGTTCAGAATCGCTAATTAACATCATGCTGGAGAGCACCTGTGTCAATTCTGCCACTTCTTCGTCATCACCCCGTGATCGCGGCCGTGAAAGATACCGAAAGTTTAAATATCGCATTGCAGTCAGACTGCAAAATTATTTCGGTGCTATACGGCAATATTTGCAACATCGGAGCCATTGTTCAGCGCATTAAAAATGCAGATAAATACGCGTTTATTCATGTTGATCTGCTCGATGGCACTTCGAATAAAGAAATCGTGATTAACTTCCTTAAAATCGTCACCGCCGCCGACGGCATTATTAGCACCAAAGCATCGATGATTAAGGCCGCTCGGGCCCAAGGATTTTACGGCATACATCGACTCTTTTTGCTCGACTCAATTTCATTTCACAGTATTGATAAACAAGTTGCCCAGTCGAATCCAGACTGTATTGAGATTCTCCCCGGCTGTATGCCAAAAGTTCTGAAATGGGTAACCGAGAAGATTGACCTGCCGATTATTGCCGGTGGTCTCGTCTGCGACGCGGAAGACGCCAATAATGCGCTTGATGCCGGTGCCACCGCCATTTCCACCACCAACACCGGCGTGTGGCAACTCTCATTCGACCACTGAAGCAATATCACTCACCGCAGGACGTATTCAGTTGTTCTGCGGCAAAGAGGTCTGCTGCACGCAAGCGGCCAATGCTTCCAGCACCTGATCCATATCATCGACAATGGCGACGTCAGCGTGAGCAAATATAGCCGCTTGGGGATCGCTGTTTATCGCCACAATAAATTGGCTATGGCTGATGCCTGCTGAAAACGCCGCGGCTCCAGATACACCTGCCGCAATACAAATGTCAGGCGCCACAATCGCGCCGGAGATACCCACCAATCTCGACATTTCCCCCCACGCATTCATCACAACAGGACGGCTTGCACCAAGCTGTGCGCCCAACTGTTGCGCAATATCTTGCATTCTCTGAAATCCGGCACGGCTTCCAACGCCCTGCCCCACGGCTAATACACGGCGAGCCTCACTGAGCGGAGAAATATTCGCACTCTGTTCGACGTCCACCGAAAGCAGCCATTCACATGGAGGAACGGGAGCTGAAATGTCTATTTGTGAGATCCGAGCAGCGGATGCAACCGCGATATTCCCTCCACCACTTGGCGCTACCGATATACAGTACGGCGGTAAAGACAGCGAAAACTCTGCCAGTAGATGTTGTTCATAAACGGCTTTATAGGCTGTGCAGCTTGATGAAGACAGCAAAACGGATCGTGCCGAAGTTATTGCACTCCCATGTAGCCGCATCCCTAGCCGAGCAGCCATTTCGTTTCCCCATGGCCCACTGCTGCACAGTATGACTTCAGGATTTTGCTCGGCGAAGGCCGCTTCAAGGCTGGCTAAGCAGGCTTCGGCCTGTATCGGTTCTGGCACTGCAAACCACATAATTTCAGCGGGTAGCAAATGGAGTAATGGAAGTTCACTCGGCTTATCTTTATGATAAAAAAGCCAAAAGGTGAAAGTGGCGTTCTCTATTTGGCTATCTTGTAAAAACCGCCACATCTCATTGGCATGGCGCAAAAATGCTGGCGAACGGGCATCAAACAGCAACGCAATTTTCACAGATTCATTCTCCTCCGCAGATACACATCATAGAGTTCGAGCGCTTTGTCTTGGGGCGTTCTCCCTTCAAGCCACTGCGTTTTTCTCTGTTTGCTAATGGGCGATAATTTTTTTAAAACCAGCGAGTTTATCTGCTCTATATCGCAAAGTTCATGTGTTACCACCTCAATGCTCGCTCTGCTGGCCGCCAACTTTTGTTTTAGCGTAGGTATTCGAAGCGCGGCTGCCTGAGTTGAGTTACCCACCGCCAAAACCGCGGGCAACGCGATAGTGAAATGCTGAACCTCAGTCTCCGCCATTCGACTGACGCGAATCGTATGGGGCGTTGGTGATAATGTGAAGTCGCTGACCTGACTCAAATATGGCCATCCCAACATTTCGGCCAGCATGGCTGCCGTTTGCCCATCGTCGACGTCACCAAACTGCATGCCAAGAACGACCAGAGAATGCTGTCCACCTCGCAGATAATTAGCCAATATTGTCGCATTGGCTAATGGGTTAAAAGCGCACTCACAGACTGGAGACGTCAGACGTGACGCCCGCTCAAAACCTAGAGCCAACAGTAATTTAAGGTGAGATTCAGCCATGTTGTCATTGAAAGCTAAGGCTTCTAGCCTAATACTTTGATCTGCCGTCTGTGCTCTTAATAACAGTTCTGCCGCAGTCTCATCAAAGCAGCTTAGCGCCGAGCGCACGTAGTCGATATTCAGCCGTAGCTGCTCATGTGGGATCCAGTCATGCTCTGAAAGCATGCTGAGATCGGACAGAGGCTTAAACGCAAGTAATGCTTTCACGGGGATCGCTCCTTACAGAGGTTCAGAAGGCGTCAATACAGCGTGTGGTTCTTTTTTCTTCACCTGAGATGCGCAAACCAAGGTTACACCTTTGGTTTCTGGTGCCCACAACAGAGAAATCCACGCGCCTAGCAGAAGTATTAAAGCCAGAATTAAGGTCGTTGTGCGGATCCCCAGCTCTAACACCGACAACGGTAACAAGCCCGTGCCGATTGCCGATCCCAACCGGCTCATCGACGTGACAAACCCCACCCCAAGCGAGCGAATGTCGGTGGGAAAGCTTTCCGCAGGAAATACCCCCACCAAATTACTCACCGCCGAAATGGTTAATGTGAACATGCCAAACAGCCCTAACAGCATGCCGACTTGCTGATAGGGCGTGAAAGCGAGAACCACGAGGCAAAACACCAGCACCATAAATGAGCCAATTAAAAACCGTCGCCGCGAACAATATTGCGTTAAGACTAAGCCTAATAATGCACCGGCGATCAGCAGCCCATGCAGCAGCATGTCTGTCGCAAAACCAGCATCGATATTTAGCAGGATCAGCATGGAGGGAAGATAGGTGTAAATAGCAAAATAAGGGATAACCAAACAGACAAAAAATAGGCTATTAAAAACCGTCCTACGCCAATAACGTGCTGAAAATAAAGTGCGAATGTGGTGAGAGGTTTCCACCGGTATTTCATCGTTAAGGATCACATTTCGCCCCAGATATAAACGAACCACCTGATGCGCCTCCTCAATTCGCCCCTTCCGCATCAGCCAACGCGGCGATTCCGGCGTTCCCCAACGCAGTAACATAATGCACAACGCCGGTATGGAGGCAGATCCCAGCAGCCAGCGCCATGTGTCCGGCCCTGAATCTGTAAACCAATGCCCCATCAGGCTGGCGAGTACGTAGCCAATCGTCCAAATAACGCTGAAAGCACCAAGCAGCACGCCGCGGTATTTGCGTGGGGCAAATTCAGCCAGCATGGTGTGACCAACCGCATAGTCGCCACCGAGCCCGATGCCGACCAAAACCCGTAGCCAAAAAAGCTGTTCGGGAGAGGTGGCAAAAAACTGCAAAAACGAGGCCAGCGTGATAAGCACAAAACTTAAGGTAAAAATCTTTTGTCGGCCAATATGGTCAGATAGCCAGCCTAATGTCAGGCTGCCAATAAATAGGCCAAATAATGCGGAGCTACCAATTAATCCCTCCCAAATGGTTGAAAGCCCCATTTGTGGCTTAATCTGCACGAGCGCGAAGCCAATAACGCCAAGCACATAACCATCGGTTAGGTGTGCGCCAAACGTTAAACCCGCCATGCGAAAATGAAATCGGCTTAACGGAACATCATCCATCCGTACCTGCTGAGGGTGTTGTTGTAACATTATGATCCTCATGCGCAGTCATTTGTTTCAGTGCGCATACTCAGATCAAGCGATCTGAGTATGCTTCATCGCGCTTTAAACAGAAGCCCTACCGCTAGAAAAATAATTTCTATTTTTCAATTGGATAAATGGTCCCCGTATTCATGATACCGTTCGGATCATAAACGTCTTTTAGCGCTTTGAGGATATAATAGGCGGAGCCATGCTCGTCTTTTGTCCAGTGCACGCGGTGTTTACCAATGCCGTGATGGTGCACCATAGAGCCGCCCTGCTTGATGGTTTCTTCCACGATGATCTTATTTAGCGGGTTATGGTACTTATCGATCTCTTCCTCTGGCTTGCAGTCCACCACGTTATAGTCATAGACAAAATACATATTGGTACCGTTGATATAGCTGTGAGACGAATGACCTCCCAGCATGGTGATATCGTCGGCGTGTGGGAATTCATGGCGGATGCGGTGAATCACATTCTCGTATATTTTATTAATGCTTCCCCAATCACCCGATACTTCGGTAGTGAAACCCATATTGTTAGTTTTCATAATCTGAACGCGCTCGGCGGCGACTTTATCCGGCCCCCAGTTCAGATGATTGAACCATGTTTCGATGAGTTTGCTATCAACACGGCGACATTCAGGATAGTGAGCAACAATCTCCTCAATGCCAGAGCCAATGGCCTGCGCCATTTTTTGGCTCCCTTCCGCCATGAAAATCAGCACGCATTTTCCATCGGCAAAATGGGTAAAGTGCTGAGTACCATCTTCCGCATCATAAAGGCGTGCAATCGAAGGACGATATCCTTCCACCATAACCTCACGCAAAACCTTAAAACCGGTCTGCATGTTATCGAGGATATAGCCATAGAACAGATTATTTTCTGGCTGGTATTTGAAGATTTTAACTGTAACTTCAGTGATATAGCACAGCGCACCTTCGTTACCGATAATCACGTGACGAATATCAGGCCCAGCGGCTCTGCGCGGCACGTTTTTAATTCGAGTAATAGTGCCATTGGGGAAAACAGCTTCTACCCCCACCACCATATCTTCGATTGCGCCATACAACGTTGAAAACTGGCCAATGCTGCGCGTGGCAACCAAGCCGCCCATCTGCGCGAGAGGCTTAGACTGCGGAGAGTGACCGGTGGTATAGCCTTTGCTGCGCAGTTGGTTTTCCAATACTTCTAATGGGACACCGCACTGCGCCGTTGCCTGCATGTTCTCAATATCAATCTTGATGACTTTATTTAACCTCGAGCCATCGAGCACCACTGAGTTTTCAACCACGGTTTCAAGACCACCTTCAGTTGCTGATGCACCTGTACGCGGTACGCAATTAATTTTATGTTTATTTAAAAATGCTAAGACCTGTGAAACCTGCTCGGTATTTTCTAACATCACGACCGCTGCTGGCAACGGCAGTGTAAATACGCCATGTATATCGGCATATTTTCTGAAGCGATCAATACTGTTTTTCTGTAATACGGCTTTATTGGTAATCACGCGCGCTGGGCCAACAATTTCTTTCAAATTCTCAACAATTTCTTCTCGTGTTAACGGCATAGTAAATCCTTATCATTATTTGATAATTAAAATCTAGCTCTTAGTAAATGAATCAGTACTAAAAAAACCTCAAATAAAAAGGAACCATCTTTTTTATCATTGAGTTATTTTAGATTTATTTATCTCACTAAATAGCCACCATCGACCACCAGCAAATGCCCATTAACATAATTTGATGCCCTGCTGGCTAAGTAAACCATCGCTCCCATGAGATCCTGAGTCTCCCCCCAACGATTAGCTGGAATATGTTCCAATACACGCTGATTAGTTTCTGGGTTTTTACGCGTCTCTGTCGTAATTTCTGTTGCGTAATATCCTGGCGCAATACCATTAACCTGAATATTATATTGGCCAAGTTCATCACAGTAAGCCTTAGTAAATCCGGCTAGCGCGTGTTTGGTTGCAGAATAAGCCGGTGACCATTGCCCACCTAAATAAGAAAATAACGAACATATATTAACTATTTTCCCACTTTTTTGTGGGATCATAAATTTTGCGGCTTCATAGCTAAGTTCAAAGGCTGCCGTGAGGTTGATATCAATCATCGGATCCCAATCTTTACGATCAAAATCGAGCACTTTGTTGAGCTTACAGATACCGGCATTGTTAACTAAAATATCCACAGAGCCAAACCGCTCTACACACTGAGCAATCACCTTAGCCGGTGCGCCTTTTTCTGTGATATCAATCTGTAAGAACTCAACCTGCACGCCCTGCTGTTCAATAAGCTCACGAGTTTCACCTTTATCCATAATAAAACTCGGAATAAAGAGATTTGCCCCTGCTTTGGCTAAGGCCACTGCAAAAGCCTGACCTAATCCACTATTCCCACCGGTGACGATCGCGTTCTTTCCTTTTAACGAGAAAAAGTCGAGATTAAATTCATTTAATGCGCTTAGTGACATGATATATCCCTTGTTCATAGTAAAAGAGCAAAAAAAAAGAGAAAAGCAAACTCCCCGCTTAGCAGGAAGTTACTTTTCTCTTTATCTCGAGTAACTGATTAAGATTAGTATCATGATTACCTTCGCTACTTCCGTGACACTAATCACATAAATCTCACGAAAACAGATTAAAAATCCGCACATCAAAAACTTTCTTTTATTTGTCTAAAAATAAATTAACCACATTTACTACAAGCATTTTATATTCTCACCATTGTTTATTAGCCAAAATTAGAATTGTGATAACTCTCACGAAATAAATTCAAACATCATGCTATTAATTCCAGCCGTTACTGGAGACTAAGAGAAAAGTAACTTCCCTTGCGGGGAGTTTACTTTTCTCTTTTTTTTTGCCATGTGCTTACTGAGAAATCATTATGGATAAAGATAATTTTCGTCGTTGGGTAACACTTGCAATAATAAGTATTAGCGGTGGTGTCAGTTTCGACCTCGCCTATCTACGCTATATTTATCAAATTCCCATGGCGAAGTTTATGGGTTTTTCAAACACCGAAATCGGGCTCATTATGAGCACTTTTGGTATTACGGCAATTATTCTTTATGCCCCTAGCGGCGTTATCGCTGATAAGTTTTCTCATAAGAAAATGATGTCATTTTCTATGATTGCCACTGGGCTACTTGGCCTATTAATGATGGTTTATCCGCCTTTTTGGGTCATGATATTAATTCAGGTGGCATTTGCCATTACCACTATTCTTTTACTCTGGTCTGTTTCGATTAAAGCCGCCTCGTTGCTGGGTTCGCATGATGAACAGGGAAAAATTATGGGCTGGATGGAAGGCCTGCGCGGCGTTGGCGTTATGGCCCTAGCCGTATTCACCATGTGGGTGTTCTCGTTATTTTCCCCCAGCGATCCTAATAGCTTGAAAGCTGTTATTTTAATTTATAGCAGTGTCTACATTTTGCTAGGCATTCTTTGCTGGTTTTTTGTTAAAGACGGCTTTAGCCAGCGCGGAGAAACCTCCTCTCCCGCATTCCACCTCAGCGATATTCTCTCCGTACTCAAAATTAGTACCACGTGGTATTGCAGCATGATTATTTTTGGCGTGTATACCATCTACGCCATTCTCAGCTATTCGACGAATTATCTCACCGAAATGTACGCCATGGATCTGGTGGCGGCTAGCTATATGGGGATCGTGATCAACAAGATCTTCCGCGCCATGTGTGGGCCGCTTGGTGGTTTAATCACCACCTATAGCCGTTTCAAATCCCCCACTCGCGTCATACAGTTTTTAGCTGTCATCAGCGTCATCACATTAGTTGCGCTGCTCATCACTAACCAAAATCCGCGCTCTGTTGCGATCGGAATAGGCTTGATCTTGTTGCTGGCCTTTGTGTGTTACGCCTCGCGTGGGCTTTATTTTGCCTGCATTGGCGAGGCGCGAACCCCCGCCTACATCATGGGAACCACCGTTGGCATTTGCTCGGTGATTGGCTTTCTTCCTGATGTCTTTGTCTATCCCATTGTTGGGCATTGGCAAGACACGTTACCGGCGGCGCAGGCCTATCGAAATATGTGGCTAATGGGGCTTGCCGCAACCTGCCTCGTTATCGTGTTTACCTTTCTGCTGGCTCAAAACATGCGACGAGCAACACATCGCCATTCAGATACGGTTCAGTCATCAACTAAATCACAAACTAATCATTAATCCTAAGTTCTAGAGCGAGGCCTTACAGATGAAAAGTCAATATCTCATGGGTGTAGACGTGGGCACCCAAAGTGCAAAAGTGGTTATTTTTGACGTAGACGGGCAGGTTATTTGTGAAGGGAAACAAGCATTAAGAAAAATGGATATTCCCGCACCGCTATTGGCCGAACATCCTGATGACGATCTGTGGGATGCACTGCAAATTGCTTTCCGCACTGCGATGCAAAAATTCCACCAGCAAGGACGTCATGCAAGCGATATTCTGGCTATGGGCGTATGTATCATTCGCTGCTGCCGAGTGCTACTCAAAGCCAATGGGGAACTGGCTTATCCCGTCATTAACTGGATGGATAAGCGTTTAAATAAACCCTATGAGTATATCGATGCCTACCAAGGCGTTCGCTATGTCACGACCACGTCCGGTTATATTACTCATCGGCTAACCGGGGAATTTAAAGATACCTGTGCAAACTACATTGGCTGGTGGCCAATGGACAATGATACGTTGGGTTGGAGCACCGATCCGGCCGTATGGCAAAGCTGTAATCTCTCTCGTGAGCAGGTGTTTGATGTTGTGCGTCCGGGGGAAATTCTGGGTCATATTACCGATAGCGTAGCCAAGAAATTGGGGATTCCCGCCGGTATTCCCGTTATTGCCACCGCCCATGATAAAGCCGTTGAAGCTTTGGGGGCTGGCTCTCTTGACGAAGGCGTTGCGCTGATCTCGTTGGGCACCTACATCGGTGCCATGGTACACGGGCACGAAAATGTTAAAGATGCTAAAAACTTCTGGCCATTCCAAGCATCGATTCCAAATCACTATCTCTATGAATGCATGGGCGTTCGCCGTGGCATGTGGACAATCAGCTGGTTCCGCGATCAGTTTGGCGCAGCGGCTTTAGCCGATACGGCTGACCAAGGCGAAAGCATTGAGGAATTGCTCAATCGTGAAGCAGAAAAAATACCGGCTGGATGCGAAGGCTTACTCACCATTCATGACTGGGCACCGCCATCCGAGGCTGAATTCCGCAAAGGAGCCATGATTGGTTTTGATGGCCGCCACACCCGTGGGCACATGTATCGGTCCGTGCTGGAAGGCATCGCATTCACCATGAAAAATCATATGGATAAAATGGCGGCCGAGCTAAAAACCCCGTTCAAAAGCCTTATCATCTCTGGCGGCGGTGCTAACAGCGATGTCTTCATGCAGATATTCGCCGATATATTTGGGATTCCCACCCGTCGAAATGTGATGAAAGGGTCGGCGGCCATCGGGTGCGCGATTAACGCGGGCATGGCCGTCGGCGCGTTTGATAGCTATGAACAAGCGACACAGAAAATGGTACGAATGGGCGATACATTTATGCCTAACGCAGAAAACCATAGCCTGTATAACGCCTTAAATCAGCATGTCTATCGTCAGGTGAATCAGTATCTTGATCCGCTATTCCAGCATTTAAGCCCGTTGGTGGATGCTTAAAATAATGCGAACGACTATACAGTTCGCGATTTGCAAGCCCGTGCAAATACAGCCATAGGGATGAAATCGCTCGCAAATTCTGCATTAGACAGCTAAAAACCTCAGCAATCCCTATCGATTTTATTGATACTGCCCACGGCAACGCCCGTGGGCATTTTTATATTGGTTTATGCAAAACAATTTTAAGCTAAAGCTTATCGCGCAAATCGTTCGATTCGTGTTATTTTTTGCCTAAATCCTCACAGCTAAAGCGAAGCCATGAAAACCTTTACCGCCAACCAAGCAAAAACCCAGTTTGGAGAGTTATTAATGAGCGTTCAGGCAGAACCGATTCAAATCAGCAAAAACGGCAAAACCGTAGCCGTAGTCATGTCTTATGAAAACTATCTGGCCGTGGAAGATATTAAAGCATCCCATCTACAGCACTGTTTTGAACAGGCGCAAAGCGATATCGTTAACGGGCAAACCATTGATGGCGAAGTTTTTATGCAGGATCTTGTGGCAGGTAAACACGATAAGAAATGATGGCTTATCATTTATCGCTGGCGGCAAAGCAGCATCTGCTCACGATCCGAGCCTTCAGCGTTGAACATTGGGGCATCGAGCAGGCGGATAATTATCTCTTCGGCCTCAGAAAGCAGCTACAGCTGCTGGCGAAAACGCCACAGATGGGTATCCGTTGTAACAACATGGCCGCAGAATCATTCTATTTTCCCTATAGGAGCCATGTGATTTATTACATCATCAGCGATGAACGTTTAGTGATTGCCGCCATATTGCATCAACGACAGGCTCCACAGGCACATCTCATCCGGCTTTAGAAAACATGCCGCTCGCTTAAACGAACGGCATGCAGATTTTTGCTATTGCTGTGTGACCTGTAATTTTTCAATTTCAGGGCTGCCTAGCAGTTTCGGATCGGGAATGATGTCCTTGTCCTCGCGCACTTTGGCAACGTCTTTAGCCGTAATTTCAGGGGCTTTATTCCCCCAACTGGTACGAATAAAGTTGACCACATCAGCCACCTGCTGATCGTTCAAGCGCCAGCCAAATGCAGGCATCGTGATCGAGGATGGAGCTCCTTTCACGCCCGGTAGCGTATTCCCGGTTAATACTACATGGATAAGCGAAGTAGCATCATCGGTCATCACCACCGGATTGCCGCGCAGTTCAGGGAAGAAACGCGTGTAACCGCTACCGTCAGTTCGATGGCAAGCCGCGCAGTTATCAACATACACCGCCGCGCCTTTTTTACTGTCATCGCCCTTCCACAGCGCATTAGCGACGGTTTTGTCCTCTTTAAAGGCCTGCTGATCTTTATCTTTTGCCGGCAGCGACTTCAGATACCGCGCAATTGCCGTGGCGTCTTCTGGCGTTAAGTACTGCAAACTATGTTCAACGACATCGGTCATGCCGCCAAACACGGCGGTACGATCGTTTCGCCCTGTTCGCAGGAACTCAGTCAGATCTTTTTCACTCCAGCTGCCTAACCCATCTTTGTTATCGCCACGCAGATTTGAAGCAATCCAGCCATCAATCGGTGCACTGCCGGAAAGGTAAACATCGCCTTCGGCATTGTTAAGCGCTTTCTCCTGCATGGTGATACTGCGTGGCGTATGGCAAGCACCGCAGTGCCCTAAACCCTCCACCAGATAGCGACCACGCGCCAGTACGGGATCTTCACCCTGTGCGGGTTTGAAATCCTGCACATCTGGCGCAAACATCCCGCGCCAAATCGACAATGGCCAGCGCATCGACAACGGCCAAGGAATATCGCTATCTTTGTTTGCCTGATCGACAGGTTTCACACCCTGCATGAAATACGCATAAAGCGCGCGCATGTCCGGTTCAGTCACCACGGCATAAGAAGGATATGGCATCGCCGGATATAGCGTACTGCCGTTCTTCGCCACGCCATGGCGCACCGCTTGGTCAAAATCCTCAAAAGAGTATTCACCAATGCCGTGCTTCTTATCTGGCGTGATGTTGGTACTGTAAATCGTGCCGATTGGCGTTGCCATCGGTAGCCCACCTGCAAACGGGGTTCCACCTTTGCTGGTATGGCAGGCCACGCAGTCTCCGGCACGAGCCAGATATTCACCGCGTTTAATCAAATCTGCGCCGCTCATTTCCTGAGCCAATGCGCTGAGACTAAACGCACCAAATACCAGCACTGAGAGTATTTTTTTCATGTTCTGGTTTCCTTAAGCCTGCACCAACGGTCCTGGATTTTTCAAATACTGTTCGCGAATAGCACGAGCAGACCAGTAAGTCAGAGCCGCCAAGGTTCCGGTCGGGTTGTAGCCCAAGCCCTGCGGGAATGCCGATGCTCCCGGTACAAATACGTTTGGCACATCCCAACTTTGCAGATAGCGGTTAATGGCGCTGGTTTTCGGATCGTCACCCATAATCGCCCCACCGTTCATATGCGTGGTTTGGTAGACGGTGGTATCGAAATGCGTCCCTTCACTTTTAGGCGAACCGCTAATCACCGTTGGGTTCATGGCTTCGGCGATTTTATGCATACGTCCATGCATAAACTGCGACATTTTGATGTCATTTTCCTGCCAGTCGAACGTCATGCGCAGCAGTGGCTGACCATTAACATCTTTGTAATTAGGGTCTAAATCCAAATAGTTAGCACGATAAGACTGGTGCGCGCCGTGTGCATCCATAGAGACATGATGCGGATAAACATCAGCGACTTCGGCTTTCCATTTACTTCCCCACGCTGGAGTTCCTGGGCGAGTTGGCAAACCTGAAATCGGTTTAGTCCCGGCCTGATTCACCCAGAACGGCGATCCGCCGACAAAACCATATTTGGCGTGATCAAAGTTATCAGCGTTAAAGTCATCCACGCCGACACCTGCACCACCCGCACCAATGAAGGTATTAGTGAAAATATCTTTATTGAAGAAAGCCTTGATGGTTGAAATATTCTGGTACGCAAAGTTACGTCCTACCACCCCTTCATTAGTGATTGGGTTGTAAGGCTGACCAATGCCAGACAGCAGCATCAGATGCACGTTATGGAACTGGAATGCAGCCAAAATAACCAAATCAGCAGGCTGCTCAACCTGACGTCCTTGCGCATCCACATAGGTCACACCGGTGGCGCGCTTTTTATCATCGGTCAGATTAACGCGCAGCACATGTGAGTTGGTACGCAGCTCGAATTTAGGCTCTTGGCGCAAAGCTGGCCACACGTTAACGTTTGGAGAAGCTTTGGAGTACATGTAGCACGCATAACCACTACAGAATCCGCAGAAGTTACATGGCCCCATCTGAGCGCCATAGGTATTGGTGTACGGGCCTGAGGTGTTCGCCGAAGGCAAGTCATAAGGATGATAGCCCACAGACTCCGCGGCTTGAGCAAACATCTGTGCAGAGAAGGTGCGTTTCTGAGCCGGTAACGGGAAATTGTCAGAGCGATCTGGCGCAAACGGATTTCCCCCTTTACCCTGACCAATCACTTTCCCCTTCACGCTCCACGGCGTGCCTGACGTACCAAAGACTTTCTCAGCCTTATCAAAATACGGCTCAAGCTCTTCATAGGTAACGCCGAAATCTTGAATCGTCATCCCTTCAGGAATGAAATTTTTGCCATAGCGTTCTTCATAATGGCTGCGCATGCGCAATTCCATCGGGTCGATACGGAAATGCACCCCAGACCAGTGCAGCCCCGCCCCACCGGTACCCGTTCCCGGTAAAAATGCCGCTAACTGGCGATAAGGCAACGCGGTTTGAGAGACGTTATGGCGAATGGTTACGGTGCTTTTGGATAAATCCTGAAATAGCTTGCGGCGCGTGTTATAGGTTAATTCATCAATCACCTGTGGATAGGCACCATCAGGATAGGTATCACGATGCGGCCCACGCTCCAGTACAACCACATTTAAACCGGCTTCAGTGAGCTCTTTCGCCATAATGGAACCCGCCCAACCGAATCCCACCACTACCGCATCGACTTTCTTCATTGTATTCGCCATGATTTATCCTCTTTCTCCGCGAATAGACACCGGAGGGAACGGATAACGTTCACCGCGCTCTACCCAGTCCATAAAATCTGCACGTGCGCCGGGGAAGTTAATTAGCGTCCAGCCGACCATGCCTTGGTTACCGCCATGGATGGGATCGCTAAAGAAACCTTCACGGGTATTTTGCAGTAAGAAAGAGAAGAAGATCTTGGCCGGAACCTGAGTAAATTCCGCTTTTCCACCTTCCATTTGGCTTAACAGATCGTCTTGTTTGTCTTGCGGTAATTCAGCAAAGATTTTGCCCGCCTGTTTTTTAGCGTAATCATTGGCTTCGGCTACGCCTAAGCGATAAATCTGCTGCGGCGTTAACGGTAGCTGATAGCCAAAGTCATGTTCCGCATCAGGGTTGAATGGCCCCTGCATATACCACTGCGAACCTGTGGCATAGGGGGTATTCATTTGGCGATCGATGAATTCAGGCACGCCCGCTTCTAGCGCGCCGGGGCCGCGATCGTCATTCGGGATCAGGCGTGCAGCGGCCGCTTGCACAAACGCATATTCTTCAGGAGTAAAAAAGGTAGGAGTGTAATCACGTGCCGTATGTTTTTCCGGCGTTTTAGGTTCGGCTGCATGCGCAACCATCGGAGCAGCTAGTGAGCCAATACCTGTTCCACCGATAGCCACTGCGGGTACTAATGTTATTGTTTTTAGAAGGAAATCTCGTCTTGAGCTTCCAGATTTTTCATTTGCCATGACATTGCCCATCTACAAAATGTTATCAGTTATTTAACACCATTTCCTTGCTGAATGTGTTGTTATGAAACATTTGTTTACGTTACGCTACGTTTGGAAATGGCAGTTTTGACGTGAATAAAACGAATTGTTACGGGTAACTTACTGATTAGGGAGGAAAACAAGCGGTAGACGTTTATAACTATGTAAGTGTGACGGATCGCACAAAATGTTGATTATTTGATTAAATAACCCACCATAAATCTAACAATTTTGCATACAACTCAAAAAACGATCGTCTTAGTGACCTAAGCCGCGATCGATACCAATAAGCAGCAACCTCACTCCCAAAGTGAATTAGTCATACTTATCATCCCGCAACATATCTGTCTTTCGCCCAATAACAGCATAGTTGAAATATTAATAAGCGTTGCGGCTTATCCCGGTGATGCTATTTAACGGCTAAGCTCGCGTTAACGACTAAGTTCGCGGCCACCTTCGTAAATCAGGCGTAACGCAAACGCCCCGACAACGGCACCGATCACTTTGCTAATTACGCGTTGGATGCGGGAATAACCACGGCGTACCACCGAGAGAGAAAAAGCCTGACTGAGGAAAATACGCCAAATGACCGAACTCATCACAATGCCAAACCATGTTAATAACTTGGCCCAAGTTGGCGTTTCAGCGCTCAGCGTTACCGAGAAAATACTGATAAAAAACAGCACAGTTTGTGGGTTAGAAAGATCGGTAATCAGTCCACGGCGGAAAAATACCGCACCTTCGCCGGGAACCAGCGTATGCAACGCGCCAATTTGTATATCATTTTGATTTTTGACGACGCCGTAAGCGTACCAAAGCAGATAAACACCACCTGCTATTTTGATGATTGAAAACAGGCTTTCAAACTGGGTCATCAAGGCCACCATGCCAAATAGGCCAAGACCAGAATAAATGGCATCGCCCAGCGCTACGCCTAATCCTGTATGCACACCCGCGCGCCGCCCAGAAGATAGGCTCGTCTGAACCACCACAAAAAGGTTCGCTCCCGGATTAAAAAAGGTCAGAACAAACAATCCAACAGTGACCCAAACCGCATGTAATGGTTCCATTATTCTTCCCAGGTTCGTTAACGTTAGTAGCATTATGGTTAGTGGCATTATGAGAAGCTATTCATCGTAGCAACGTGCGCCAACTCACTGTTTATAAACAACACGTAATAGGATTTATTTTATCCTTGTGAGCACTCAGTTTTGCTCCCCTTTTCTTCCCATCACGAGGCAAACTGGCTACAGTGATCTCCTCACTGCCAGCCTCACTCATTGGATTCATCCCTATGCTATTACACCAACGCTCAATAACATCGACAGAACAGGCTAACGCGCCGTTTCTCAATCTTGACAATCAACAACTTGAGCAGCTTGATAACATTAAATTGAATGAAGGGCTGACAGGTCTTAGCGTCTATAACAACCAGCTACGCGACTACCCCGAGCAAATTGACAGCTTAACTAAGCTACAGGTGCTCAATATATCCTGTAATCAGATCGCACATATTCCTGACTCTATTGAGCAGCTTCGCGCGCTGGAAATGCTCGATCTCGGGCATAATAAATTATCTGAATTGCCCAGCACGCTTGGACAGCTAACTGAATTGGTCTATCTCTATTTGAGCAATAACCAACTCAACGATATTCCAGCAACGTTGTCAGCACTACATAACCTGCGTTACCTGAATATCACTGATAACCACCTCACCACCATTCCAGAAACCGTTTTTTCCATGTACGCCTTGGAAGAGCTGCGCTTATACAATAATAAAATATCGTTGTTTGCTGAAAAGATAGGGGAGCTGACAAATCTCAAAGAACTGCATTTAATGAACAATCATCTCAGCCAGTTCCCAGACCAAATCAATCAGCTCACCCAGCTACGCGTGCTAGATATATCGGGTAACCGCATTAAATCGATTCCGGATGCCTTAACGCAATTAAGCCGTTTACAAGATCTTAATTTCAGATTCAATAATCTGTCTGAATTACCAGAAAGTATTGCCGCTCTTACCCAGCTACAAACGCTGGATCTGCGAGCAAATAATCTCACCTCATTGCCAGACAGTATCTACACGCTCAAGAATCTTAAACGACTCGATCTGCGTTGGAATTCATTTGGCCACTATCCGGCACAGCTGGCTCAGCTCGAAGAAAACGGCTGTCTGATTCATATCTAGTTTAGTTAGTCATTATCAACTGTGCGGACAAATAACAGATGTCGCTTAAGATTACGGTTTTGCTAGAAAATCACACCCGTCACGCGGATTTAAACAGCGGCGTAGGATTAAGTTTATGGCTGGATGATGGCGAACAGCGGGTCCTATTTGATACGGGGCAAGATCGGCGTTTTTGTCATAACGCGCAACGTTTAGGAATAGATTTAAGCACTGTTTCTTCCGTGGTGCTTTCACACGGGCATTACGATCACTTTGGTGGGCTTCCTTATCTGATTCCCTACACTCCACACAAGCCTAAGGTCATATGTCACCCCGATGTATTCCTCACGCGCTATGCGGGGGGCTTTATCGGTTCTCGTGCCATCAAAATTAAAAAAATATCCCCTGAAAATAACAAAACGCAATTACAAACCCATTTCCCCTTTCAGCTTTCACGCCAACCGGTAAACATTGGTACGCGCTTTATTTTTGCCGGAGAAATCCCCCGCAGCAATCCCGATAAACGCTTCGGCTTAATTGAAAATGATACCGGTTATGAAACTGACTATGTCAGAGATGATAGCTGTTTAATCTGGCGTGGAAGCCAAGGTTTAGTGATTATTGTTGGCTGCTCACATTCAGGCATCTGCGATATCATTGACTATGCCAAGCAGATCGCCGGAGTAGAAAAAGTTAGCGCCGTTATCGGCGGTCTACATTTACGCAGCGCAGGTCTGCCTGAAATGCTCCGCACCCGACGCTATTTCCAACAGCAAAAAATCAACCTCATTTATGGCTGCCACTGTACCGGTGGTTGGGGTCGCTTATGGTTAAATGCTCAGCCGTTTAATACCGGCGATATCCTTAGCCTAGAGTAGCCATCAAAAGACCTCGATTTGCCCTATCTATATTACACAGATATAATTCGCACCTAATCTAAAGAGAATTTGTCTCTTGGTATCGAGTGAATTTCATGGTTTGTACCTACTTCAAAAAATCCGTCACCAGACGCAGCTCCGCGCAATCGAAAGATGAAGCGTTGTTTGGAGCCTAATCAGCAGCCATCCGCTGCTTAAACTCTTCATCAGTTAGCTCGTTATCGGTCGTTTAGTTACGTCGCTTTTTGCTAGCTGAAACTAAGGGTTTATGTCTCTCGCCACGCTTTATCTGTGGCCTTGATGTTGCAAAACATCCGTGACGGATTGTTGAAATAGACAATCTTTAAGCCGGGCCGCCAACAGTGCGAACCGGCTTTTTTATTGAAAAAACTTGAGTATCAATACCATGACGCAACAACTTCATTGGAAAAAGGACATTGCCCTTTTCCTCTCAGCCCAAACAGTGACTCTGCTTGGTTCATCCATCGTGCAATACGCCATTATTTGGTACATCACGCTGACTACGTCTTCAGGGCTGATGATCACCATTTCGACGCTATGCGGTTTTTTACCTCAGCTCATTATTTCGCTGTTTGCCGGTGTATGGGTAGACCGCTATAACCGCAAGTATGTCAGCATGATTTCAGACGCGGCTATTACGCTGGTGACGCTGCTACTGGCCGTTTCATTTATCTTAGGATACAAGCCGCTATGGCTGATCTTTGCCGTATTGGCCGTTCGTTCCTTTGGTACGGGAATTCAAACGCCCACGGTAAATGCGATCATTCCTCAGTTAGTTCCCAAAGACCGTTTGATAAAAATAAATGGAATAAACAGCACCTTAAGCTCGTTGAATATGCTAATTGCACCGGCGGCCAGTGGCGTTCTGTATGCTTATTTCTCCATCGAAAAAATCTTCTTCGCCGACGTCATTACCGCCGCGATTGGCTTAGTGTTGATGTCGATGTTAAAGATCACCAAGCTCACAAACGACAATCTTGACGGTCAATCGACAATCAAGGCTATCGGTGAAGGTTTTCGCTACCTGCGACAAAACCCGTTTATCCGTTATCTGATTATGTTCTTGATTGTCATGATGATCTTGATAAGCCCCGCGGCATTTATGACGCCCCTGATGGTCAGCCGTTCGTTTGGCCCAGAGGCATGGCGGTTAGCTATCAATGAAATGGCGTTTAGCAGCGGCGCTATTGCAGGCGGGATATTGATTGCGATGTGGGGAGGATTTACCAATCGCCTACGCACCACCTTATTCGCTGGCGGCGCCTATGGCTTTTTCATGATCGCACTGGGCTGCGCGCCTCTATTCAGCATTTATCTGGTTTTTAATTTCCTGATAGGGATCACTATGCCGTGCTTTAACGCGCCGGTGACTTCTCTTCTACAAGAGAAAGTGATACCCGAAATGCACGGTAGAATTTTCAGCTTGGTGCAGGTTGCCAACTGCTGCGCTTTGCCGCTGGGTATGGTGCTATTCGGCCCGCTTGCCGATCATTTCCGCATCCAACATTTGCTGGTTATCGCCGGAGTATTAGTGCTTCTTCTCTGTGTTCAGCTCTTCGTGAAAAGGAAATTAGCTGAATAATCAACCAAATCTCAGCAGGGGTTCGCCCCTGCTATATTCCTCGGCCAACAAGCCGAAGACCCAGTCATCATGCCATTTCCCCTGCAGAAAATAATTTTGTCTCAAACAGCCTTCCTGCTGAAAGCCGCTGCGTATTAGCAATCCCCGCGATGCCTCATTACCTGACGTCACCACCGCCTTTAGCTTGTGATAACCACATTGTGAAAACGCAAAATGAATCAGCGCGGTGAGAGACTCTTTGCCATAGCCTTTACGCTGAAACTGTGGGCTGATGATAAAACCAACTTCGGCCATACGATGTGGCATCCATTCAGAAACAAAGCCGGTTAATCCCACTCGCTGACCAGAGTCTCGATCAATCATGACTAAGCACAACCATTGGGGCAGTTCTTTACGCCATTCAGGTAAGCGGCAATCGAAAGCAGCCAAAATCTGCTGCTCCGTTTGCGTGTCGGCAATCAGCGCCATAGCTTGCTCATCACGGTAAAGATCGCTGAAAAACGTCCAGTCTGATTCATTTATTTGCCGCATGATGAGTCTTTGAGTTTCGAGCATTACCATCTATGTATCCTTAAAAATCGGTCAAGATTTCTGACAACATCACGACGAATTTATCTAGCCTAAGCACCCGTCATGATAAAAACTAGAGGCAAAATAAATTCCCGTGTAAAATCTCAGCCGTTTTTCTTCTTTGAACATTTTGTGAGCGTAATATATGCACCAACCGCGTATTGGTTTTGTGTCTCTGGGCTGCCCGAAAAACCTAGTGGACTCCGAACGTATTCTGACCGAACTGCGCACCGAAGGTTATGATGTAGTCCCCCGCTACGACGACGCCGAACTCGTAATCGTGAACACCTGCGGTTTTATCGACAGCGCCGTGCAAGAATCGTTAGAGGCTATCGGTGAAGCGCTCAACGAAAATGGCAAAGTGATTGTTACCGGCTGCTTAGGGGCAAAAGAGAACCAGATCCGCGAAGTTCACCCTAAAGTTTTGGAAATCACGGGGCCACACAGCTACGAAGCCGTGCTTGAACACGTACACCAGTATGTGCCGAAACCAACGCATAATCCGTTTACCAGTTTGGTGCCAGAACAGGGTGTCAAACTCACGCCGAAACATTACGCTTACCTGAAAATTTCTGAAGGCTGTAATCATCGTTGCACGTTCTGCATCATTCCATCCATGCGCGGCGATCTGGACAGTCGTCCGATTGGTTCCGTATTGGATGAGGCAAAACGTTTGGTTGATGCGGGCGTCAAAGAACTGCTGGTTATCTCGCAGGATACGTCGGCCTACGGCGTTGACGTCAAACACCGCACCGGATTCTGGAACGGACAGCCGGTGAAAACCAGCATGATCGGTCTGTGCGAACAGCTTTCCACACTCGGCGTTTGGATCCGCTTACATTACGTTTACCCTTATCCGCACGTTGATGACGTCATTCCATTGATGGCAGAAGGCAAAGTGTTGCCGTATCTGGATATTCCGCTTCAGCACGCCAGCCCAAAAATCCTTAAACTGATGAAGCGCCCTGGCGCAGTTGAACGCACCCTCGAGCGCATTAAACGCTGGCGCGAAATTTGCCCGCAGCTTACGTTGCGTTCGACGTTTATCGTTGGATTCCCAGGTGAAACTGAAGAAGACTTCCAGATGCTGCTGGATTTTCTGAGTGAGGCGAAACTCGACCGCGTTGGCTGTTTCAAATTCAGCCCGGTTGAAGGGGCCACCGCCAATGAATTGGCTGACCAAGTGCCGGAAGAAGTGAAGGAAGAACGTTTCCACCGCTTTATGCAGCTTCAACAACAAATTTCGGCCCAGCGTCTGAAAGATAAAATTGGCCTGACACTTCCCGTTATCATCGATGAAGTGGACGAAGAAGGCGCTATTGGCCGCAGCATGGCTGATGCACCTGAAATCGACGGTGCGGTCTATCTCAACGGCGAAACCACCTTGAAGATCGGCGACGTGGTTAACGTCACCATCGAAAACGTTGATGAATATGATATGTGGGGCAGCGTTAGCGCCTAATAACGACGTTCATTTCTGCAACAAAAAAGCCTGTCATCTGACAGGCTTTTTTACTTTAAGCGCCAATCAATTCAATGGCATCAGCGCCGGATTTGTATATTGATATTCGAACCCTAATTCTTTGCTGATTAAACTGCCGTCCACCAATTTTCCCTGCGCAGGCTGATCTTCATCGGCAAACTGCGGTGGCTCCAATCCTAAAGCCCGCGCTAGAGGCGGATAAAACTCGGCCTTAGTCGGATGGATCGGCGCACACAGGTTATATACATGCCCACCCTGAGGCAGTTTGAGCAGCATTTGAATGGCCGCAATCACGTCATCTTGATGCACCAGATTCACGCCGCTGTTTGCGCCAGCAATACCGGTTTTTCCTGCAAGAAAACGGCCCGGATTACGCCCTGCGCCAACCAATCCCGCCAAGCGTAAAATGTCGACAGAGGTATTTGGCAAATCGTGCAGCCACGTTTCTAACTCAGCCAACGTGCGGCCAGCGCTGGTGCTCGGTTGCAGCTCAGATCGTTCGTTGACGGTACCAACGGCGTCGCCATAAACCGAGGTAGAGCTCAGGAAAATAATCCGTGGAATGTTATGTGCCAAAGCGCTATCCACCAAAAGCTGAACCGCATGCAGATAACGCTCCCCCTCTTCGGGTCTACGACTGGCTGGCAGCGTAATCACTAAAGCATCGGCATCGAGCAACTGTTCCAGATCGTCTTGCTCGCACTCAAGTTCAGGCGTCATCACCAACGGATAACATTCAATCCCGCTCATCCGAGCGGCTTCAACGCCGTCGGACGTGGTTTTACTGCCAACGACCTGATAGCCGCGCCCCAGCAAAGATAGGGCCAACGGCATACCAACCCAACCAAGTCCTACTATTGATATTTTTTTCATTGCGGCCCTCTCAATACGCATGACCTGCGACCTAATCGCACCCTTTGTTCTGATGAATTATGCATGGAAAACAATTTATTCATATAAATCAGGCTACGCCACTCTCTCTGTTTATACAATTTCCACGCTATATCGTGCAGTAAAGTATTGTCAGTAATAATCAATCATGCTGGGTAAATGAAACAAAAACGAAATATTAAACTTTTCTCGCTCTGTGCCAGCTAGAGATAAAACAAAAAATGACCACAAAAAAGGGGTTGCCATCCCCCCTGCATTTGGTTTAGGTTAATTTACAGTTAACGCAGACAATTGTGTCTGCCAAATTATTGGATTACAAAAAATGCTTACTCGCGTTCAGTTCAGCCACCATCATCACCATCATCCTGACTAGTCTGACAGGCCGATGAGTGCTGGAAGACGGTTAACAATCTTCCAGTGGCGCAGAACGCAAAAGAGAGCCCTCGGAAGATTATCTTCCGAGGGCTTTTTTGTTGCCCGAAGATTAGTAAATAACATCACAGAATTTATAAAATATTAAGGGAAGCCACATGTTAGACAAAACTCGTTTACGTATCGCCATGCAAAAATCCGGTCGCCTGAGCGAAGACTCTCAAGAGCTTCTGGCACGCTGCGGCATTAAAATTAATCTACAGCAGCAACGCTTGATCGCATTCGCTGAAAACATGCCTATCGATATTCTGCGCGTTCGCGATGACGATATCCCCGGATTGGTGATGGATGGCGTTGTTGATTTGGGCATCATTGGCGAGAACGTTTTGGAAGAAGAGCTGTTAAGCCGCCGCGCTCAGGGCGAAGATCCGCGCTACTTCACGCTGCGTCGCTTGGATTTCGGCAGCTGTCGTTTATCACTGGCGATGCCGTTAGACGTTCCTTACGACGGCCCGCAGTGTTTACAAGATTCCCGCATCGCGACCTCCTACCCACACCTGCTTAAGCAATACCTCGATAAACAAAATATCCGCTTTAAATCATGCTTGCTGAACGGCTCGGTGGAAGTCGCGCCGCGCGCTGGCCTTTCCGACGCGATCTGCGATTTAGTCTCTACTGGTGCAACGCTTGAAGCCAACGGTCTGCGCGAAGTCGAAGTGATTTATCGCTCCAAGGCCTGCCTGATCCAGCGCGATGGCGAAATGCCAGCCGCTAAACAAGAACTTATCGACAAACTGATGACCCGCATTCAAGGCGTAATTCAAGCTCGCGAATCTAAGTACATCATGCTGCACGCGCCAAGCGACAAGCTGGAACAAATTATTCAGCTGTTGCCGGGGGCTGAACGTCCAACATTACTGCCGCTGGCTGGTGACCAAAACCGCGTCGCCATGCACATGGTGAGCAGCGAAACCCTGTTCTGGGAAACCATGGAAAAACTGAAATCTCTGGGTGCTAGCTCGATTCTGGTTCTGCCAATCGAAAAAATGATGGAGTAATAGCGATGATTGCTGCTGATAAGAAAACCAACTTTAACAACATCACTTTCTGGAACGAATGCGATGCGCAGCAGCAACAAGCGCTATTGCAACGTCCAGCGGTCGCCGCGTCTGACTCGATTAGCGCCAGCGTAGCCGATATTCTGCTACAGGTTAAATCCGGCGGCGATGCCGCTTTGCGTGAGCTAAGTGCCAAATTCGATAAAGTCGATATCACCACGTTGCGCGTCAGCGTGCGTGATATCGATAAAGCGGCCTCTCGTCTAGGCGAAGAGATCAAAGCGGCGATGCAACAAGCTGCCAAGAATATCGAAAAATTCCACGTTGCCCAAATCTTGCCTGCGGTTGATATCGAAACGCAGCCCGGCGTACGTTGCCAGCAGGTCACCCGCCCACTGGCATCAGTCGGTTTATACATTCCGGGTGGTACCGCGCCGTTGCTGTCCACCGTATTGATGCTCGGTATTCCGGCGCGCGTCGCAGGCTGTCAGCGCGTGGTGTTATGTTCGCCACCGCCGATTGCCGATGAAATCCTTTATGCCGCATCGCTATGTGGCATCACCGAAGTGTTTCAGGTCGGCGGCGCTCAGGCTATTGCAGCACTGGCTTTCGGCAGTGAATCAATCCCTAAAGTGGATAAAATTTTTGGGCCGGGCAATGCTTACGTCACCGAAGCTAAACGTCAGGTAAGCCAAACCATCGACGGCGCAGCCATCGACATGCCTGCAGGTCCTTCTGAGGTTCTGGTCATTGCCGATGAAAAAGCGACTCCGGCATTTATCGCCGCTGATTTGCTGTCTCAAGCAGAACACGGCCCTGATTCACAGGTGATTTTACTCACGCCCGATGCTGAAATTGCCAAACGCGTCGCCGTTGAAGTGGAAGCGCAGCTGGCAACCCTGTCACGTGCCGACATCGCACGTCAGGCGCTGGATTCAAGCCGTTTAATTGTCACTTCGTCATTAGCGGAGTGCATCAACATCAGCAATCGTTATGGCCCTGAGCACTTGATTATCCAGACACGCGAGCCGCGCCAGTGGATCGACCAAATCACCAGCGCAGGTTCCGTATTCCTTGGCGACTGGTCGCCCGAATCTGCGGGTGATTACGCATCTGGAACTAACCACGTGCTACCAACCTACGGCTACACCGCAACCTACTCCAGCCTCGGTTTAGCTGATTTTCAAAAACGCATGACCGTTCAACAAATTAGCGCCGATGGCCTACTCGGCCTAGCGTCGGTGATTGAAGCGATGGCAGCGGCAGAGTTGCTGACCGCCCACAAAAATGCCGTCACCCTGCGCGTTGCTGCGCTCCAGTCTCAGCAGAAGGAGAAAAACTAATGAGCTCCAGCATTGAAGAATTGGCCCGCGCCAACGTGCGCAAATTAGTCCCTTATCAATCTGCTCGCCGTCTGGGCGGTAAAGGCGACGTGTGGTTAAACGCCAACGAATATCCGATTGGCACGGCTTATCAGCTCAGCGCCGATATCTTTAACCGCTATCCAGAATGTCAGCCACAGGCCGTGATTAATAACTACGCGTCCTACGCGGGTGTCAACGCCGATCAGGTGTTAGTCAGCCGTGGCGCGGATGAAGGCATTGAACTGCTGATCCGTGCATTCTGTGAGCCGAGTCAGGATGCGGTACTTTATTGCCCGCCGACATACGGTATGTATGGTGTAAGCGCTGAAACCTTTGGCGTTGAACGCCGCACGGTTGCACTTCGTGAAGACTGGCAGTTGGATTTACCGACCATTGAACAAAATCTGGCTGACGTGAAGCTGATTTACGTCTGCAGCCCGAATAATCCAACCGGCAACTTGCTTAGCCCGACTGATTTACGCCAGTTACTAGAACTCACCGCAGGAAAAGCCATTGTGGCGGTTGATGAGGCCTATATCGAATTCGCGCCGCATGCTTCGCTGGTGCCTTGGCTGGCTGAGTTTCCGCACATGGTCGTATTGCGTACCCTCTCTAAAGCATTTGCTTTGGCGGGTTTGCGCTGTGGCTTCACGCTCGGCAGCCCTGAAATGATCACCCTGCTGTTGAAAGTGATCGCGCCTTATCCTCTTTCAACGCCGGTTGCCGATATCGCCGCGCAGGCGCTCTCTCCAGACGGTGTGGCAGCCATGCGCCAGCGGGTGCAAACCATTCTTGAAAACCGCGCGCTGCTGGTAAAAGCCCTAACCGAATGCGACTGTGTCGAGGCCGTTTATCCCGGCGAAGGCAACTATTTAGTCTTTCGCTGTTCTGCCGCCGCGGCGGTGTTTAAATCGCTCTGGGATCAAGGCATTATCTTACGAGATCAAAGCAAACAACCTAGTCTGTCTAACTGCTTAAGGATCACAATAGGCACACAGGCAGAAAACAACCAAGTGATTGCAGCCCTGCGCGCTTTTCCCAATGCCGTAGCCGCTAAAGAATTCAGCAAGGAGGCCGTGTGAGCCAGAAGTTTCTTTTTATCGACCGTGATGGAACCTTAATTAGCGAGCCACCGGTGGATTTTCAGGTCGACCGCATGGACAAATTGGCGTTTGAACCCGCTGTTATCCCTGCTCTACTGAAGCTACAGCAGGCCGGTTATCGTCTGGTGATGATCACCAATCAAGACGGCTTAGGCACAGCCAGTTTTCCGCAGGCCGATTTTGACGGCCCGCATAACTTGATGATGCAAATTTTCACCTCACAAGGCGTGGTCTTTGATGACGTGCTGATTTGTCCGCATCTGCCCGCCGACAACTGCACCTGCCGTAAGCCAAAAACCGAACTGGTGCAGTCATACCTGAATCCTGAAGTGATGGACTATGTAGCCTCACGCGTTATCGGTGACCGTGAAACAGACGTTCAACTGGCTGAAAATATGGGCATCACCGGTATTCGCTACAACGCCGAAAATAGCGGTTGGGATTACATCGCCGAAGAGTTGACTAAACGCGACCGCCACGCGCAGGTGAATCGCGTTACGCGTGAAACCGCAATCAACGTCGACGTGTGGCTCGATCGTGAAGGTGAAAGCCACATTCGTACCGGCGTCGGCTTCTTTGATCACATGCTCGATCAAATTGCTACTCACGGCGACTTCCGCATGAACATCGAGGTGAAAGGCGATCTGTATATCGACGACCACCACACCGTGGAAGATACCGCGCTGGCATTGGGCGAAGCGTTGAAAAAAGCGCTGGGCGATAAACGCGGCATTTCCCGTTTTGGCTTTGTGCTGCCGATGGACGAATGCTTGGCGCGCTGCGCGCTGGACATTTCTGGCCGCCCTTATTTGGTTTATAAAGCCGAGTTTACCCACCAGCGAGTGGGCGACCTCAGCACCGAAATGGTTGAGCACTTTTTCCAATCTCTGGCCTATGCCATGGGGATCACGCTGCACTTGAAAACCAAAGGGAAAAACGATCACCACCGCGTAGAGAGCTTATTTAAAGTCTTTGGCCGCACGCTGCGTCAGGCCATTCGCGTTGAGGGCGATACCCTGCCAAGCTCGAAAGGGGTTTTATGATGGCCGACACGAACGTTGTAATTCTGGATACCGGCTGTGCCAACTTATCCTCGGTGAAATATGCTATCCAGCGGCTGGGCTATGAGCCAAAAATCAGCCGTGAACCCGATGTGGTCCTCACCGCTGATAAGCTATTCCTTCCCGGTGTAGGAACGTCACAAGCCGCGATGCAACAGCTGCGCGAGCGTAATCTGATTGAGCTGATCAAAGCCTGTACTCAGCCAGTTTTGGGGATCTGCCTCGGTATGCAACTGCTGGCTAGCCGCAGCGATGAAGGCAATACCGACACATTAGGCATCATCGATACTCCTGTTGAAACGATGAAAGACTATGGATTGCCACTGCCACACATGGGCTGGAACCAAGTCTCAGCCCTCGCCGGTCATCGCCTGTTCCAAGGGCTAGAAGACGGTGCCTATTTCTATTTTGTGCACGGTTATGCCTATCCCGTGTGCGAAAACACCATCGCGCAGGCCAACTACGGCGCGCCCTTTAGCGCGGCGGTGCAAAAAGATAATTTCTTCGGTGTGCAATTCCATCCTGAGCGTTCCGGCGCAGCCGGTGCTCAGCTGTTAAAAAACTTTCTGGAATTGTCACTTTAAGGAGCAGCACGCCAATGATTATTCCCGCATTAGATCTTATCGACGGAAAAGTAGTGCGTCTGCATCAGGGCGATTACGGCCAGCAACGCGATTATGGCAATGACCCGCTACCGCGCCTGCAAGATTATCAGCAACAAGGCGGTGAAGTTCTGCATTTGGTTGATTTAACCGGTGCCAAAGATCCGGCAGCGCGCCAGATCCCATTACTGCGCAAGCTATTGGCCGGTGTTTCCGTTCCCGTGCAGGTTGGTGGTGGCATTCGCAGTGAAGACGGCGTAGCAGCGCTGCTTGAAGCAGGTGCTTCACGCGTTGTCATCGGCTCCACGGCGGTGCGCCAGCCTGATGTCGTGAAACAGTGGTTTACCCGTTTTGGTGCCGATGCGCTGGTTCTGGCACTCGACGTGCGCATCGCGGCTGACGGCAGCAAAAATATTGCGGTTAGCGGCTGGCAGGAAGATTCCGGCGTCACGCTTGAACAGATCGTTGACGAGTTTCTGCCTTATGGCCTCAAACATGTGCTCTGCACCGATATTTCACGCGATGGCACGCTTAGCGGCTCTAATGTGGCGCTGTATCAAGAAGTTTGTGCGCGTTATCCGCAGGTGGCGTTTCAGTCATCCGGCGGCATTGGTAGCCTAGAAGATATTGCCGCCCTGCGCGGCAGCGGCGTTCAAGGTGTTATTGTGGGGCGTGCCCTGCTGGAAGGAAAATTCACCGTGAAGGAGGCTATCGCATGTTGGCAAAACGCATAATTCCTTGTCTGGACGTGCGCGATGGCCAAGTGGTCAAAGGCGTTCAGTTTCGTAACCACGAAATTATCGGCGATATCGTGCCGCTCGCTCAACGCTATGCGCAGGAAGGGGCCGATGAGCTGGTGTTTTATGATATCACCGCGTCATCCGATGGACGCGTGGTGGATAAAAGCTGGGTATCACGCGTGGCAGAAGTGATTGATATTCCATTCTGCGTCGCAGGCGGGATCAAAAGCGTTGAAGATGCCTCGCAAATTTTAACCTTTGGCGCCGATAAAATTTCCATCAACTCCCCTGCGCTGGCCGATCCTGATTTAATTTCTCGCCTCGCCGACCGCTTCGGCGTGCAGTGCATCGTGGTGGGGATCGACACATGGTTTGATGCCGAAAGCGACAGCTATCAGGTTTATCAATTTACCGGTGACGAACAACGCACCAAAGCCACCACGTGGCAAACGGTTGATTGGGTCAAAGAAGTGCAAAAGCGCGGTGCCGGTGAGATCGTGTTAAACATGATGAACCAAGACGGCGTGCGCAACGGCTACGATCTGCGCCAGCTAAAATTGATCCGCGACGTATGTCATGTGCCGCTAATCGCCTCCGGCGGTGCCGGTACACCAGAGCACTTCCTTGAAGCATTCCGCGACGCCGACGTTGATGGCGCGCTGGCGGCCTCGGTGTTCCACAAACAAATTATCAATATTGGCGATTTGAAACGTTATCTGTCGCAACAAGGTGTGGAGATCCGCTTGTGTTAAAAGAATCCTTTTTATCTGAACAGCAGAAAGAACAATTAGACTGGAACAAAGTTGATAACCTGATGCCTGCGATCGTTCAACATGCGGTATCCGGCGAAGTGCTCATGCTGGGCTATATGACGCCCGAAGCACTCGATGAAACCAATCGTAGCCGCCACGTAACGTTTTACTCGCGTACTAAGCAGCGCCTGTGGACCAAAGGTGAAAGCTCAGGCCACTTCCTTAGCGTTGTCAGCATCACCCCCGACTGCGATAACGATACGTTGCTGGTGCTGGCGGAGCCTCAGGGCCCAACCTGCCACAAAGGCACCAGCAGCTGTTTTTCTCCTGCAGCCTCCGACTGGGCATTTTTGTTCCAGTTAGAACAGTTACTTGCAGAGCGTAAAAATGCCGATCCGAAAAGCTCTTATACCGCGAGCCTGTACGCCAGCGGCACCAAACGAATCGCGCAGAAAGTGGGAGAAGAAGGCGTGGAAACCGCACTAGCTGCCACGGTGCACGACCGCGACGAACTGGTGAATGAAGCTTCAGACTTGGTATATCACCTGATGGTATTGCTACAGGATCAAGCTCTGGATCTTAGCGCAGTGATTAATAATCTGCGTCTACGACATGAGAAATAGTCGCGGTATTTAACCGTCTATATTTGTAACGTCACCATATTAGATGATGACGTTACAAACTGCATATCTCTATATCCAGAAATCCCAATACGCAAAACATTAGCCAACTCACGCGGTGCTCAATGCAGCATTGAAATTATACTTGATGATAAAGACTCTTTGCTTCCCATTATTAATCAGAGTTAGAACCACTAAGCCATTGATAAAAATCAAATTTAAAAGTAAAAATAAATTATTTTTTAGAACTATTCCTAGACCGTCATTCTGCTAAATTTAGAGTGATGGTTATTTTCAACTATTCTGCCAGTACTCACTCTTTAACCTCGTTAATTACAACTCTATGCTGAGTTTTTAAGCCACGGTTGATCCTGAGCCCTGAGCCCCCATCTATACTTAGATAGTCTAAAAAATAACCGGAGGTGAATATGGCCAGTGGTTGGGCAAACGATGGGGCAGTTCAGGATCAAATTGACGCTACGGTTGATGACGCCGTTGCGCGTGCACGTAGCCAGCTGAGCCACGGCGAAAGCGCTCATTTTTGTGAAGAGTGTGGCGCAGAAATCCCAGAAGCACGGCGCAAGGCGCTGCCGGGAGTACAGCTTTGCGTGAACTGTCAGGCGGAAATCGACAAAAAGCAGCAGGCCGCCAGCGGATACAACCGTCGAGGCAGTAAAGATAGTCAGTTGAGGTAGGCAATCTACCCCAACTCACTCACGCCGTTATGCCAAATAAGATTGGGTCAGTGCTACCCAGTATGCTGCGCCCACGCTCAGATTGCGGTCGTCAAAATCGTACTGTGGGTGATGCAGCATCGGCGAATCACCGTTGCCAATAATGCAATAACAGCCGGGCTTATGCTTGAGCATAAACGCAAAATCCTCGCTGCCCATAAACGTATTAGGCATATCAACAACCTTCTCGCTGCCGAGTAGCTCAACCGCCACCTGCTTGGCAAACGCGGTTTCATGCGGCGTATTCATCAACACCACGCCCGCCACCGCGCTTTCGATGGACGCCGTCACGCCATAACATATAGCCTGCGCTTCAGTAATGGTTCGAATCCGTTGCAGCACATTTTTGCGCACGTTTTCATCGGTGGAGCGGATGCTTAACCTCAACACCGCCTCCTGCGGGATCACGTTGCCAGCATCACCGGCCTGAAAAGCCCCCACGCTAACCACGGCTTGATCCTGCGCCGCAACATTTCGCGAAACAATCGTTTGTAATGCCATCACCAATGATGCACCGGCCACGATCGGGTCAATGCTTTTTTCAGGCGTTGAGCCATGGCTACCTTTGCCGGTCAGTGTGATCGTTAAGCTATCCACCGCGGCCATCGTCGCGCCCTCTTTGAACGCCATATGCCCTTGTGGGTAACCAGGCATATTATGCATACCGTATACAGCATCGACGGGGAATCGCGTAAACAACCCATCGTCAATCATCGCCTGTGCGCCACGCATATCCTCTTCCGATGGCTGAAAAATCAAACGAACGGTGCCATTGAAGTTTGCGCTATCGCTTGCTAACCATTGCGCCGCGCCCAGCAACATGGACGTATGACCGTCATGACCACAGGCATGCATCTTTCCTGAACAGCCACTCTGGTATTTCACGCCGCTGGCTTCATGAATCGGCAACGCATCCATATCGGCGCGCAGGCCGATGGATTTTGTCCCCGTTCCTTTAGTTAAACTTGCCACAATGCCGGTTCCGCCGATGCCCGTGGCAACGTCATAGCCCCACTCATTGAGCAATTCAGCCACTTTGCTAGAGGTATTCGTTTCGTGAAAGCCTAACTCTGGGTTGGCATGAAATTCGTGGCGGATACTTTCCAACTGAGCCTGTGAGCGTTGTAGCTGGGAAATGAGTGTTGCGGAGTCAAAATTCTTCATCAATTCAACCTTTGAGGATTTCAAACAGCCAATGTCGTGACCTACCGCTCAAATGACATTCGTAAACAATTCAAGAGATTCAGTTTAATCATAGCGGTATCTATAACGCTCAATGTACCTGCAGAACGCAGTTCTCTGTTAACGAAATGTGTTAATGAATGAAAACAGCGATCAGCACCGCGCCCTATTGAATAAAAACGATAAAAAAGCTGCCAATTTTGCTACTTCTTTATAGGTAATCAGCCTAAAAGTTTTCTATACTTAGCGGGATTTCGAATCCTATAGCATTGAAAAAACATCAATTCATTCGATTCAGAAATAATATGGCAAGAAAACTATATTAATAATTATATGGAATAAACTATGAGCAATCGATATCAGACTCCCGGCAAGCGCCGGAGCAGAGCCTGGCTATGGCTTTTATTGTTGGGGATCCTCATTGGCGCAGCCCTGCTGGCAGGAACCGCCACCGTTATGCATAAAACCAGTGACACGGAATTCTGTATTTCATGTCACTCCATGGAACAACCTCTCGCCGAATATCAGGGCAGTATTCACTTCCAGAACACCAAAGGTATCCGCGCTGAATGCGCCGACTGCCACGTTCCACACCAGCCTATCGATTATCTGCTAACCAAAGTTGCCGCATTGAAAGACGTGTATGGCGAAGTGACAGGTAAAATTGATACGCCTGAAAAATATGAGGCGCATAAACTCGCCATGGCGCAAAGCGTGTGGGATACGTTAAAGAAAAACGATTCCGCAACCTGTCGCTCGTGCCACAGCTACGACGCGATGGACGTTATCGCGCAGAAACCAGAAGCCCGTCAGCAGCATCCGGTAGCTATCAAAAATGGTGAAACCTGTATCGATTGCCACAAAGGTGTTGCGCATATCCTGCCAGACATGAGTGGATTAGCCGCCGCCGGTGCCAGCGAATTGGCCAGCGCCGCAGCGAAAACGCCAGACAGTGCCACAACGCTGTACACCATCGCGACCGAACCGTTCTATCTCAGCGCCGATGAAACCCAGCACAACGCGGGTAACCTGATGCCATCCACTGAAGTAAAAGTGGTGAAACGTCAAGGCGATCGCGTATTGGCTGACGTTGCCGGTTGGCAGCAAGACGGCGTGACGGAAGTGTTCTATGCCGCACAAGGCAAGCGCATCCTCAGCGTATTAGTGGGCGAAGATGCTCGCAAACAGCTGAAAACCCTCAGCACGGTTAAAGACGCCGAAACCGGTTTGGTTTGGCATCAGGTTTCATTGCAGGTTTGGTTGCCGAAAAAACAGTTGGTTGATGACCAACAAAAAATTTGGCATTACGCCTCTGACATGATGTCTGCCAACTGTACCGGTTGCCATGGTTTAACGGCGCTTGACCGCTTCAACGCCAACCAGTGGATCGGTGTGGTTAAAGGTATGGCTCCACGTACTTCTCTGACGCAGGAACAGCTGCGCGTTCTGACCCAATACGTTCAGAAACACGCCAGTGATATGCCTGCCAATCAGTCGAACAAGATTTAAGGAGCCATAACAATGAAAAAAAATCTGAACTCCCACGTTGAAAACGTTAACGATTTCGAACAAAAACCGCTTCAAGTCAGCCGCCGTCGCTTTCTGACCGGCGCAGGTGCCGTATTGAGCGTGCCATTGCTGGCAGGTTTATGGCCTAAGTCAGCCTTAGCGCAGGCCATCAGCCAAGCGCTGCCGCAGTTTACGGCACTGCGTCAGGCACAGACGGGCATACTCACCGCCGCACACTGGGGCGCTTTCGAAGCCATCGTGAAAGACGGCAAAATGGTGGATGTTAAGGCCATTAGTGACGATCCGTACCCAAATGAGCTCATTACCATGGCGCCTTATCAGGTACACGCGGAAAACCGTATTAAGTACCCGATGGTACGTAAAGGCTGGTTAGAAGGTGGCCCAGCCAATAGCCATCCAGAGCTGCGCGGCCGTGACGAGTGGGTACGCGTAAGCTGGGATAAAGCCCTAACGCTGGTTAGCGATCAAATCGCACGCCTGCAAAAAGAACATGGCCCACAGTCTATTTATGCTGGTTCTTACGGTTGGAAGAGCGTGGGTATGCTTCACAATAGCCGAACACTGCTTCAGCGTATGATGAATCTAAGCGGCGGTTTCTTAGGCTATGCGGGTGACTACTCGACCGGCGCTGCACAGGTGATCATGTCTCACGTGGTTGGTTCCATGGAGGTTTACGAACAACAAACCGCATGGCCAAACGTCATTGAGAATAGTCAGTTAGTGATCCTGTGGGGATGTAACCCTATGATCACATTAAAAAACAGCTGGAACGTACCCGATCACGTTGGCCAAACTGGCTTTGAGGCGCTGAAGAAAAAAGGGACACGGATCATCAGCATCGATCCCGTCCATAACGACAGCGCAAAATTTGTGAATGCTCAATGGATTGCACCGCGTCCGTACACAGATACCGCCATGCTGATTGGTATTGCGCACACGTTGCTGACAGAAAAACTGCATAACCCTGATTTCCTGAAAACCTATACCGTGGGCTTTGATAAATTCGAAGCTTATCTTATGGGTCAAGACGATGGCATCGTCAAAGACGCAAACTGGGCAGCCGAGGTAAGCGGCGTTGATGCCGACGTGCTTCGCCAGCTAGCGCGTGATATGGCGAAGAATCGCACCATGATTATGGGTGGCTGGGGTATTCAACGTCAGCATCACGGCGAGCAGCAACACTGGATGCTGGTAACCGTTGCCGCCATGTTGGGGCAAATTGGTCTGCCGGGCGGTGGTTTTGGCTTTAGCTATCACTACTCTTCAGGCGGCAGTCCGACAGCTAAAGGTGGGATTTTGGCGGGCATTTCCGCCGGTAACTCGCCGAAAAATACGCCTACGCCAATTCCCGTTGCGCGTATTGCCGAATGTTTAATGAATCCAGGCAAAACCATTAATTTTAATGGTGCTCAGGTTACCTATCCTGATGTGAAAATGGTTTACGTCGCGGGTGGTAACACCTTCCACCAGCATCAAGATACAAACTTGCTGGTCAAAGCCTTCCAAAAACCTGAAACCATTGTGGTCAACGAGCCTTATTGGACGGCAACGGCCAAACACGCGGATATTGTTTTCCCAACCACCACCAGCTACGAGCGAAACGATCTGGAGATGGGCGGTGACTATTCTCAGCTGTATGTATTCCCTATGCATCAGTGCGTACCACCGCAGTTCGAATCACGTAGCGATTTCGATATCTTTGCGGGCTTGTCAGAAAAGCTAGGGGTTCAGGATGCCTTTACCGAGGGCAAAGATGAAACCCAGTGGCTGAAAAGCATGTATGACGATATGAAAACCCAGGCTCGCGCAGCGCGTGTGGCATTACCGCCGTTCGATATGTTCTGGGAGTCAAACAACTATGTTCGCTTCCCTGTGCCAGAAGAAAATAAACAATGGGTACGCTTCGCTGACTATCGCGAAAATCCACTGTTAAATCCATTGGGTACACCGTCCGGTAAAATCGAAATCTACTCTGACGCCATTGAGAAAATGGGTTATGAAGATTGCAAAGGTATTCCAACGTGGATGCCACCGCATGAATGGTATAAAGGGCCAGAAGCCGCAAAATATCCTCTGTCTCTGAATACCGCGCATCCGATCAACCGTCTGCACTCTCAGCTAGACAATACGCCGCTGCGTAAAAAATATGCCGTCGCCGATCGTGAGGCCATTCTAATTCATCCTGCTGACGCAAAAGCTCGCAGCATCAGCAACGGTGACCTAGTACGTGCCTTCAACGATCGCGGCCAGATCTTGGTGGGCGCAGTCGTCACTGAAGATGTACGTCAGGGCGTGATTCGTATCAGCGAAGGGGCATGGTTCGATCCGGCCGATCCAGCAACACCAGGATCGCTGTGTAAAAACGGCAACGTTAACTGCCTAACGTTTGATATTGGCTCATCCAGCTTGGCGCAAGGTAACTGCGGCCAAATGGCACAGGTTGAGATCGAAAAATATCAGGGCCCTGCACTCACGAACACCGCCCATGCGGTTCCAACTGGCGCATAGCTTCTAACTCTTAACTTTAGCCATATCACCAACGGGGCTTTGGCCCCGTTTTTTATCTAATCATTGTCTTCAAGCAAGAGTCATTGAACAAAGCTAATCAAATAACTCCGCATGGCTTCCCACACGGTATAGCCTTAGCTCGGTTTCGGTTCGCTGATAGATTAATAAAAGATCGGGCATTCCATGGCATTCAAGATAGCCAATATAATTTCCGACTAACTTATGTTCTCGATACCTTTCCGGCAACGGCTCCCCTGTCTGTAACAAAGCAACAGTTTGCAAGATGACTCTCTGAGCAAATAAGTTACCCATAAAGCGTTTAGCATCTTTTTTAAAACGATGCTGATAAACAATCATTAACATGATGAGCAATCCTTGCATCATGGTTTCCCTACGTTCTACCAGCCGAGATCTGCCTTTAATTCATCAATATCGCTGGCCCGATTCACACCGATACCGGCTTCCAGATCGCGGATCGCCTTCAGCGTTTTTGCATTAGGCTTAAGTAATTCCGCAGGCACTTCACCCGTCACGGCTATCTGATTAACTAATAACCGGATGATCGTTGAAAGATCGGTTCCTAACGCGCTGGCATTCTCCATGGCGGCCACTTTAACCGCAGGGGAAACTCGGGCTCTTACCACATCACTTTTGGTCATAACTTCGCTCCATGAACTGAGTGTTTTATAACCACAAATGTAGCTACATCGTAGCCACAAAACAAGTGAATTCATCGTTCTTTCTCCGTATTTATACTTCCCGCCATTATTGCGTTTTACGGATAAAAGTCAGAACCAAGGAAAAATAGTGGAATGCTCTTCGCAAACTATTTTCAGCCTGCTATCCATTTATTATTGTGCATAATCTATTCCCTATCTTTTGTATGACTTTCTTACATTCGAGAGGCTGAAACAGCTTTTCATTTTTAACATTCGAGCGTAACATGCCCGCCCTGAAGTTCTCCGTTTACCTCTGACTGATCCCTGATAAACCTATGCGCATGTATTCGACTGCACTCCGGCGTCTGCCCGATTTAACCTCCACCTCATTCTTGATTGTGGCTTTTTTGACCGGTATTGCAGGCGCATTACAAACACCAACGCTCAGCCTGTTTCTCTCCACCGAAGTGGTTAAAAGCCCGTTCATGGTTGGGTTGTTTTATACCGGCAGCGCGGTGATTGGGATCATCGTTAGTCAGTTTCTCGCCGCACGCTCAGACCGCTCAGGCGATCGCAAAAAGCTGATTTTATTGTGCTGCATTCTTGGTGCCGCTGGCTGTCTACTGTTTGCCTATAACCGTAACTACTATTTATTGCTCGTCGTCGGCGTCATGCTCACCAGTTTTGGTTCCACCGCCAACCCACAGATGTTTGCTCTGGCACGTGAATATGCAGATAAAACCGGTAAAGAAGCGGTGATGTTCAGCTCAATTTTGCGTGCGCAAGTCTCTCTGGCGTGGGTGATTGGGCCACCAATTTCATTCGCGCTAGCGCTCGGTTTTGGCTTTCCGTTTATGTATATGGCGGCGATGGCGACGTTTTTAGTCTGCGGTTTGATTGTGTGGTACACACTGCCTTCGATGCCAAAAACAGTGGTACGCACCACAGAAGTGCTGGATGCGCCACGCCGCAATCGTCGCGACACGCTGTTGCTCTTTGCTGCCTGTACGTTGATGTGGACCTGCAACAGCATGTATCTCATCAATATGCCGTTGTACATCATTCATGAACTGCATTTACCGGATAAATTGGCTGGCGTGATGATGGGCACCGCCGCAGGCCTAGAAATTCCAACCATGCTCATCGCGGGCTATTACGCTAAGCGCTTTGGTAAACGCTTTTTGATGATGGTTGCACTCGCCGCAGGCTTGGCTTTTTATGCTGGCCTATTATTCTTAACCGCACCGTGGGCACTGCTGGCGCTACAGCTCCTCAACGCCGTTTTTATCGGTATTTTGGCCGGAATCGGCATGCTGTATTTTCAGGATTTAATGCCCGGTCAGGCAGGTTCAGCCACCACCTTATTTACCACTGCGGGGCGTACCGGCTGGATATTTGCAGGTTCTGTGGCTGGTTTTATTGCAGAATTCTGGAACTACTACGCCGTGTTTTTTGTTTCGCTGGTTTTGTTGATTGCGGGCGTGGCTTGCATGTGGAAAATCAAAGAAGCGTAATCTCTACGGTTGATAGGAATACGATCTATAGAAACAAAAACGCTGGAAATAAGATCCCAGCGTTTCGGTGCATTACTGCGTTATCTACACAATGGCTTTGATCATATCCATCAGGTGTTTGATATCTTCTGGCCGTGTCTCACCACTTTGTGGATCGATAATCGAGGTATAGACGTGTGGCATCACTCGTTTCATGCCAGCCTGCAAACAGGTTTGTAAAATAACCCCAAAGTTGTCTAAATCGATGCCGCCCGTCGGTTCTATCAGCGTCATACCGTTACGCGCCGCGCTTTCCGCCAAGACTTTTAGCTCAGCTAAGCTACGCTCCCCGCCCATAGGGAAAAACTTCGCCGCGTGCGCGCCCATATCCAACATCATATTCACCGCGCTATCGCAGGAAACAATGGCTTTGTCCCCCTTGGCACTGCGCTCGCCGGTTGAAATTTGTACCTGCCCGATGTTTCCCGTTGGGCTCACTAGCGCATTGATATGCGTATGCGACTGCCCAGCCTGAGCCAGCGCACCGGCGGCGAAGCCACATCCGGTGAAAGTTTGGTTAACATGTGCAGCACCGGTAGCGGCGGCAATCATCGCGGCTTTATAAAACTGAGCAGGATCGCCCGCCCCCAGCCCTACTGAAATTGAAGGCACCTGCAACTGCCAGCGTTTAACTTCTTCAATGCCCTGCGCCACATTGTCGAACTGTGCCGACAACACGCCAATCACCGCATGGCCTTCGGCAGCGTCATACACCGCTCGCGCATTTTCAATATTTTTGGCCAGCACGTTGATGGCTACGCGCCCTTGGTAAAAATTAATGCTTTGCATAATGCTTTTCCTGTTCACCGGCGATCTGTGCCAGTCTTTCAACGATCGTGGTTAAATCATGGTGATCTAATGTGCGGGGATCGATACTGAAAACACCCTGATGCAGGAAGTATCGACGCGTGTAGATAGCGATGTCACCGGTTCGTAGCATCGCTTCAACCTGCCGCGCATCTATGCCCAAAATATCAGGGTGAACGCGTACCTGAACACGCCAAATCTCGCGTCCCGCTTCGTCTTGCTCAATCTCGGCGCTAAATCCGCGCAGTGCCGAGATCGCATCGACCGTGGGGGTTAGTTTTTCTGGCGTCATATTGGCGATACCTTCGCCATAAAGCTCCAGCGCTTTCACCAAACCGACCATGTTTTCTTTGCCAATTTTCATCGCTCGCGCAATTCCGTGATGCTGAGCTTTGCAGCAGCGGATCCACTCACTCCCGCCCGTGATAAAGCCTGACGTTGGTGCATTGAACGCTTTGGCTCCGCTGTAAATCACCATATCGGCACCACGGGCAACGTATTGGCGTAAATCTTCTTCGGCGGCGGCGTCAACAATGAGTGGCAGTTGGAACTGTTTAGCGACCGCCACAAAATCCTCAAGCGTGAGCATGCCTTTTTGTACGCTGTGGTGAGATTTCACAAACAGCAGCGCCGCCGTGCGTTCGCTAACCGCTTTCTCAAGCTGCCAGCGCGCAACCAAGTTACTCTGCCCCACTTCAACAATGCGTCCGCCACCCAAACGAATGGCGCTGGTGATTGGCGCACCATAATCAATGTTATGACCGCGCAGGATGAGAATTTCGTTGGCCATACCGGCGCTGTCCGGCATCATCGCTACGCGGTCTGGTTCACCGCGCGTGATAACCGCCGCCACCGCAATGGCAATCCCCGCCGACGCGCAAGAGGTTATATAGCTATCCTGCGCACCGGTGTGCGTTGACACCAACTCGCCGGTGCGATCGACCAACGCATCAATTTCCACAAACGCCCCTGCGGCCTCAGCCGTGGCGGCCATTACTTCAGGTGATACCGCTGAAACGCCCAGAATAGTCATTTTTCCGCAGGCGTTAATCACACGTTTTAGCCCTAGGCGTTGGTATATATTTTGACTCATTGCAACTCTCCTTACAGCACACCAAGCAGCGAACACACCACGCTAATCACCACCACCGAAAGCAAAATCGTGGTATAACGCGGGCCTTTTTTGGTGAGATAGAAGTAGATAGAGAACACCGCAGCCAGCGGCAAAAGCCCAGGCGCAATGGAATCTAAAATCTGCTGTACGACAATTTCCGATCCTTCAAGCGCGCTGATTTTAAGCGGTGAGGTTATCTTGACGTAGCTTGCCGATAGCGCGCCCATCATGATTAACCCCAGCACGTTGGCACCATAAATCAGCTCTTTAATTCGCCCGCCTTGCAACAAGGTAATGATGGAATCGCGCCCAAGGGTATAGCCTTTGTGTACCAGCCCGTAGCTGACCGCCAGCGTAATACCGGTGTAAAGCACCAGTGGCAGGATCCCACCGAATGCGCTGCCTTTAGCTGCAAATGGAATAAAGATAGCGATGAGCAAAGGCATTACCGCCGCCCAAATTACCGAGTCACCGATACCTGCCAGTGGCCCCATCAATCCCGTTTTGATCCCGGTGATCGATGCATCAGAAATGGGTTCGCCGCGCGTCTTCTGTTCTTCCATGGCGATAGCAACGCCTTGGATCACCGCACCAAACGTTTGTTCAGTGTTGAAGAAGTTCAAATGGCGCTTTAACGCTTCGGCTCTCTCTTCTTTTTCGGGATAAAGCTTTTTAATAATCGGCGTCATCGAGGCGCAGAAGATCAGGCTTTGCAGACGTTCATAGGAGCTGGAAACCTCAGCACCCAGCCAATAAATAAACCACGCTTTGGTGATATCGCCTTTGGTGAGCGCCGAACTCTGGCGGGCACGCTCGACTAATTCGTGCTGCATGATATCTGGGGTTGATTCACTCATGATGATGCTCCTTCATTCTTTGCCAAACCTTTCACCAAAAACGCCACGCAGGTGCCGAAAATAGCCATCGCCATGATGTCGACTTTGAGATAAAGCACCGCGAAGAAACCACCGATGAACCAAGGCAGCAGGCTTTTCTTACCAATCACCATGATGGTGATGGCAAAACCGAGCGCGGGCAGAATGCCGCCCATAATTTCAAAGGAGTGCGTTAACCAATGCGGCATCAAGGCAAGGAACTTCTCGACCACGCTCTGACCGAAATAGTTGGCACCAAATACCACCGGGAAACGCAGAACCAACCCCAGCAGCGCTGGATATAAAAAGGCGCAGCGCATAATGCCGCCGGTATTGGCCTCTTCGGCGTATTTATCCGCCATGTGTACCCATGCCGCATTCAGCGTACGACGTAGCTGGTCGAGGAATACCCCGATCACGCCAAACGGGATCGCCAGCGCGATAGCTAAGTTAGGCTCCATATGGGCCTGAACGGCAATCGGGATTGCAATACAGGCTGCAAGAGCCGGATCGGAAGGCACATTACCGCCCGGCGTTGATGTCACGCCGAGATAAACCAACTGCATGCCCGCCCCAATAATCATTGAGGTTTGCATATCGCCCAAAATCACCCCAACGAACACGGCAATAACAATCGGCTGAACCAGCATGCCTGAAAAGGTGTACCCAAGACGTAAACGGGCAAACCAGTAATACAGCCCCATGCTGATAGCAATAAACAAGGTATCCATAGTGATTTCCTCTGGTCAAAATCAATGGTCAACAGTCAAAGTTGGTACTCAAAGACGATTAATATTTTTTTAGAATGTCTTCTAGCGACTGCGGCTTATCTTCTGGAATGGTTTGGAAGAACACCTTAATGCCGTGATCTTTCAGATCGCCCAAAATGCCCACATCTTTGTCGTCTAGCGTAATATTTTGGAACACGGCTTTACGGCTTGGGCCACCGCCTAATCCCCCTACCTGAATAGTCTGCACATCAAAGCCTTGATGCACGGCGTCTTGCACCGCCGTCAGCGATGGGAACAGCACCAGCACTTTACCTTCGCCCAGTTGATTCTCTTTCCACGCGGCGGCAAAACTGCTGTTGCTGTAGCAATCCACTTTGATGCTTGGCGGTGCCGCCATCAGATAGATATTTTTCATAAACGGATCGGCGTCCAGTTCGTCGCTGACCACCGCAATGCGGTTTGCTTGAGATTGTCCAACCCACTTAGTAACAACCTGACCATGAATTAAACGACTGTCGATACGACATAAAACGATGCTAGCCATGTGATTTTCCTTTTCGTTATTCGGTTTTATATTTCGGATTTGATGGGTTATGCGTTGTTCTGAAGGCTATTGATATGCGCCACCACGTCGAGGCAGCTGTCGCGCCCAGCCTCGACCAGCTCTTCGATTGCATCGGTCAATAAACCGGTTTCTCGCAGCTCTAAAGCCTGTAGCAGCAGCGACGCATTCAGGCCGCAAATCACGCCGATTGGATAATCCACACTCAGCCGAGCCGCCACGTTTGACGTGGTTCCACCGATAAAATCGGTCAGGATCAACGATCCTTTCGGCATGGCGATCACGGCTTGTTCGACGCGCTGAAAAAACTCGCTAAAGGTATCTACCGGCATGAGCGCAATTTCGGCCACGCCTTGAATATCTCCGGCAACCATTCGTAGACTGGCGCAAAGCTGGCTGCCCCAGCCACCGTGAGTGAGCAGTAAAATCTGTGGTAGGGAATGTGAAGCGGTGGTAGACAAAATGAGCCTCCTGGCATTCAGTCAAAGAAATAAAAGGTTTCTATGGCTGATATAGCAACGCCCGTGCCAGCATTGTGTCACGGCGCGTTTTTTATCGAGGAGGTATGCAGAGAAAGCCCACAGAGTGCGGGCTAGCGGTAGAGAAGCTCGTAAATATAAATGAATTCTGCGTCAGATAAACGAATGGCATACGCCTCCTCAATGGGAGCGAACGCCTGTTTGATGACACTCATAGCGGCAGCATCAATATCTTGCTGAGTTTCCAGCGCCATCTGTAACGGTTTACGGCTAATAACGATACGCTCCACCATGCAACAACAGTGGATAAGGAAGCGTAGTGTCACTTGTCGGCTCGGTTTGAGGTCTGAGGCCTGACAGATCCGCTGCAAGACGCTCTCCATTTCCTGCAAGATACGGCGAGGGTTCAGCACCGAAATCTGATTAATGATACTTTCGAGCGTTAGCGCGCTGATAAACCGCATTGAGCTACGTTCAACTTCTAAGCGGCGTTCCTGAGTGCTGAGATCGGGGTTTAACAAGCTAAGCAGCAGCTCGGGGCCTTGCTCTGAAAACATCTCTTCCAGCGAGATAAAGGGAATGTCCGGCAATCCCGGTTGGAACGTCCCCACAATACCCACCAGCCGTTCATGAGGAGCCAGCACCTGCTGAATACGGTCTAGGCTTCGAACCTCGTTGTAATCCAGAATTAATAAGCGCGTATCCTGCGCCATCAGTTCACCAAAGCTTTCTGACAGTACCTTGTGGATTTTCTCTGCGGTTCCCATACCGGTAATGCAGGACACCACCAGCACTTTTCCCGCTCCGGCCTGTTCGGGCGAACACCAATGGCACGGAATTTGTTTCTCCTGCATTAGCGCATTCAGCGCGGCAAAATCGCTAGATTCATAGGTCAAATCCAGACCAATCTCCAGCAGGCTGGTCAGCGTCATGTTTGGCAGCAGCAATACTTCAAACTGGAACAATTTGCTGATGGCGCTGCCAAAATGGACCAGCGAACCAATATCGACCATCAGAATCACGCGCCGGTAGCCACGGCTGCGGATCAGGTTGGTAAGCACTTCCAAGGTGTCATGCACTGACTGCTCGAACGGCATATCAATCGCGGTGAGCAGTTCACGCTCTAAAACCTGATTCACATACTGCGCCATACTGGTAGCCGTCGTGGCACCATGGGCAATAAAAATCACGCCAAGCTCGGGGCTATCATCAATTTCACAGCGGTGCTGGCGACACTCTTTTAGGAACATGCATAGATACACCACTTCGGTCGCAGGACATTGAATATTAAATATTTCATCGATGCGACGACAAAGCTGCATCGCGTTATCGTATTCGTCTTTGCAGTGATCCAATATCAGGCTTGAAGAGTAAAGCTGAGGAATCAAACCGCGCTGGACATAGCTCAGCAAGGTGAGGAAGTGCTTACGCAGATGGTTAACCATGTTTTCTGGCAGAGTAAACCCAACCACCTGCTCAACGTAGCCAATCAGCAGCGCTAAACGCTGCTCAAGCTGGCCGCTGTAGCCGACAGTCGCAGTGTCACGGCTGTACAAACCATATTCAAATATCGAGCGCAGTTTGTTTTTGAGGATAGCCAGCGTTTCCTGCGGCGGCACGTTGCTGTTGCGTAGGTTGACATATTCACGCGTCAGAAAACGGTAAAACAGGTCGCTGTCTTCTTGCCCCACGGCCGCGCCCAACGAGGGTTTCAGCGCAGATAGGGTGTCTGCACTGATATCCAGCCATTGTTGTTGACCAAATATGCTATCGACCAGCAAGCGTTGGTCCGCGCTCGGCATCACCGACTGCTCTACCAGCTTTTTATCCAACGTCAGCACATCGTGTTGCTGCCCCATGCCTGCCGCCCAGCCCTGAGCACACAAGAATTGGATATCACTTTTCAACTGGCCAATATTGCCTTCCAACGGTTTTTCTAACAGCCACAGCAGCAGCGCTTTATCGACCCGAATGGTGCGGCTGATTTTTCGACTTTCCTGATGCAGGAATCCAGTAATCAGCTCAATTTGCTCTTCCATTGAACGCTCGCGTAAGGCGGGCAGATCGATACTAACCTGAATACGTCGCTGGAAAGTGCGTAGTAACGTGGAATTCACCGGTTCCGTGGTGGCGCAGATTAAGCGCACACTCACCGCTCGTGCCTTATGACTCGACCCCAACGCTCGAAATTCACCTTTATCTAACAGGGCAAACAGTTTTTCTTGCCCTTCATAAGGGAGGCGATGAATTTCATCCAGCAGCAGATAGCCACCGTCAGCCTGCTCAATAAGCCCAGTTTTATCGCTGGTTGCGCCGGTAAAAGCGCCCTGCCGATGACCAAAAAGATGAGAAGAGAGAAGCTCGGGGTTGTGCGCATATTCAGCACAGTTGAAATAGACCAACGGCGGTGCGTTATTGCCGCTTTGCTGGCAGGCAAACTGATGCATCAGCTCGGCAAAATAGGTTTTCCCCACGCCCGACGGGCCGGTCAGTAAAACATGCAAACCGCTGGGATAGAGTACCGCGGCCTTCCCTTTTTCCACCGCCAGTTTCAGGCTGCGGTCGTAACCAATCAGCGCGGTAAAAGGATCGCTGGCGATAAGCGGGTCTTCACTTGGCAATAATTCGCTAACAAAACGAACCTCGGTGAGATGGTCCGGTAGCACATGACCAATGAGTGTTTCTACCACCTCGCGATGGAGGAAATAAACCGGGCGGGTTTTTACCTTAATAACCCGTTGCTCACTCCACAGTTGGTTAAGATCTTTGCTTACTGAATTACGCGCGAGGCCAAGATTAAAACCAATACTTTCAGCGGTGAAAGCAACGTCGTTTTGCAAATCGGTCTGGTTCAGACCCAATGTTAAGCGTTCTAATTCCTGGCAAATTCTGTCTATACGTTTCATGCTGAGATCTAACCCGTCCCTTAAGTCGCGATTTTTGAACATAGCATAAACCGCGAAAACTTAATGTGCGGGAACCGGCATCAAGGCGCAGTGGCTATCTCAAGCTGAATTAAATAGCTCAGGGCTTGATCTCGATGACTAAAACACATATCCGCAGCGGCCTGAAGTCCGCCACACACGGCGGGCCTGAGCGGTGATAAAAAGATTTTGCAGCGCATGTCATCATCCAACTGAACACAGCGCGTATTAGCGGGTTTGCCGTGAGGCATACCGGGGATCGGGCTAGAAATTGAGGGAGCAATACAGCAAGCTCCGCAATCGGAACGGCAGTCCATGGAAGTACTCCGGTGGGCTGTCTGAAATGAGCTGCGACAGAGTCAGCGAGCGGAAAATCCGCTCTCCACTTATACAGGGTTTTCATTTTTTCTGCTGTAAAAGCTCACAGCAAAAACACCGATAAATCGACATCATTCGGCGGTGAAACGCGTAACTTTCTGCCTCATCGCGACTTTCTCGCACAAAATCTGGCAAATTCTTTTACCTCACTCGTCATTACTCTGTTTACTTCTCATTAAACAACACGTACCATTGAGCTAGTACATAAGAATTGGCATGCCGCTAATCAGGAGCACAGCATGACTATGGAGAATACCTTGACTCAAACGATACGCCGCCCGTCAGTCCTTGGGGGCGCGATGATTATTGCCGGAACCGCCGTCGGTGCGGGGATGTTTTCAATTCCGGTCGTCACCGCTGGGGTCTGGTTTACCGGTTCCGTCCTGCTACTGATCTATACCTGGGCCTGCATGTACATCTCTGGCCTAATGATATTAGAAGCCAATCTCAATTATCCGGCAGGCGCGAGCTTCCACACCATGGTGGGCGATCTGCTCGGCAAAGGCTGGAACTCGTTGAACGGGCTTTCCATCACCTTCGTTCTCTACATTCTGACCTATGCCTATATTTCAGCGGGGGGTTCAATCATCACCCACACGCTGGAACCCTATTTTGGCGTTGGGCAAACCGCAGCAGGCTTGGTATTCGCCATTGTCGTGGCCTTTATCGTCTGGTTATCGACGCGTGCGGTTGACCGCTTAAGCACCATTCTGATTGGCGGCATGGTGATTACCTTCTTGCTTTCAACCGGTGACATGTTCACCCATGTCGATCCTGCGGTTTTGTTTAATACCGGTGAAGACAAACCAAGTTATTTGCCCTATGCGCTGGCTTCGCTTCCTTACCTGCTAACGTCCTTTGGCTATCACGGTAACGTTCCGGGGCTGGTGAAGTATTATCATAAAGACGCTAAGTCAGTGGTTCGCAGTCTGTTTATCGGTACGCTTATCGCACTGACGATCTACATCTTCTGGCAGTATGTGATCCAAGGGAACATCACCCGCGCGGCGTTCCAGCAGATCATCGCTGAAGGCGGCAACATTGGCAGTTTGCTAAAACAGATGGGCAGCGTTGCTAGCAGCAGCATTGTCAACCAGCTGCTTAACGCGTTCTCTTATATGGCGTTGGCGAGTTCGTTCTTGGGTGTTTCCCTAGGTCTGTTCGACTTTATCTCTGACTTCTTTAAGTTTGATGATAGCCGTGCTGGCCGTACCAAAGCGGCATTGGTCACTTTCGTGCCGCCAACGATTGGCGCACTGGCATTCCCAGATGGCTTCCTTTATGCCATCGGCTTTGCGGGTTTAGCCGCCACTATTTGGGCAGTTATCGTACCGGCGATGATGGCGCGAGCAAGCCGTAAACGTTTCCCACAGGCGACCTATCGCGCACCGGGCGGTTCAGCAATGATTCTGTTTATTATTGCCTTTGGTTTGATTAACGCCGTGGCACATATTCTGTCACTGATGAACTTGTTACCCGTTTATCAATAACTCGTCAAAAACTGTGATGCCGGAGCGCCCGCTCCGGCATTTTGCGTCAAATTTATCTGCTTTTTTATCTTCCCCTCTTGCCTAGAAAACGCCGCGCGGGTAACGTGTCGCCACACGCTAAAGACTGAATTTGCAAACTCATTAACAAGGTTTTTTTATGCCAAGAGCTAACGAAATTAAACGCGGTATGGCGGTCACTTTAAACGGCAAACTGCTGCTGGTTCGCGATATCGATGTACAAAGCCCAAGCGCTCGTGGCGCGAGCACGCTGTACAAAATGCGTTTCTCCGATATCCGTACCGGTCTGAAAGTTGAAGAACGTTTTAAGGGCGATGACATTCTGGAAGAGATCTCTCTGAGCCGTCGTCAGGTCAACTTCTCGTATATTGACGGTGACGAATACGTCTTTATGGACAACGAAGACTACACGCCATATACCTTCAAAAAAGATCAGATCGAAGAAGAACTGCTGTTTATTCCTGAAGGTGGAATGCCTGGCATTCAGGTATTAACCATGGATGGTCAGGTGCTGGCACTTGAGCTGCCACAGACCGTGGATATGGAAATCGTTGAAACCAGCCCAAGCATCAAAGGCGGTTCTGCCAGCGCACGTACCAAACCTGCGGTAATGAGCACCGGCTTAACGATTCAGGTTCCTGAATATCTGAGCAGCGGTGAAAAAATTCGCATCCATATTGAAGAACGTCGCTTTATGGGCCGTGCGGACTGATTACGGTTCGGCACACCAAACAGCAAAAAGGGACGCGATGGCGTCCCTTTTTTTTATCTTCAGCAATTTATCTTCAGCAATATAGCACGCGATGATTATTTCATTTCAGGGAACAGCGCTCGCTTAAGCGCAAGTTCAACGCCGCGCACTTCAGCTAAACCTTTCAAGCGACCAATCGCAGAATAGCCTGGGTTAGTTTTCTTCTTCAGATCGTCTAGCATTTGGTGACCATGATCGGGACGCATAGGAATTGGACGCATATCCCCTGCTTTCTGACGACGTTGCTCTTCGGTCAGAATCGCTTTCACCACGGAATACATATCGACATCACCCTGCAAATGCGCACCTTCATGGAAGGTTTTCGGGTTTTGCTCACGACAGGTAGAACGTAAATGCGTGAAATGAATACGATCGCCGAAGGTTTCAATCATCTTAACCAGATCGTTATCGCCACGAACGCCGTATGAACCTGTGCACATGGTGAAGCCGTTATAGATACTATCAACGGTTTCTTTCAGCCATTGCATATCTTCGATGGTTGAAACAATGCGTGGCAGCCCCAGAATTGGACGTGGTGGATCATCAGGATGAACCGCTAGCTTCAAGCCGCACGCTTCGGCAACAGGCACGATCTCTTTCAAGAAATAGCCCATGTGCTCGCGTAGCTTAGCCTTATCAATACCGTCGTACTCGGCTAAACGAGCGCGGAATTGATCCAGCGTGTATCCCTCTTCCGCACCGGGTAAACCCGCAATGATGTTGCCTGTTAACTTAGCAATATCGGCTTCGCTCATGGCGTCAAAATAGGCTTTAGCCTGTACTTGTTCTTCCGCCGTGTAATCCGCTTCTGCATTTGGGCGTTTTAAAATATGCAGTTCAAACGCCGCAAACGCAATTTGATCGAAACGCAGCGCTTTAGAGCCATCTGGCAATTCATATTCAAGATCGGTACGTGTCCAATCCAGAACGGGCATAAAGTTGTAGCAAACGGTATCGATGCCGCAGGCCGCGAGATTTTGCAGAGACAGTTTGTAGTTGTCGATGTGCTGTTGATAGTTGCCGGTTTGCGTTTTGATCTCTTCGTGAACCGGAACGCTTTCAACCACGGACCATGTCAGCCCTTTTGCCGCCAAGATAGCCTTACGCTTCTCAATTTCTTCAACTGTCCAAACTTCTCCGTTAGGAATATGGTGCAATGCGGTGACCACACCGGTTGCGCCTGCCTGACGAATATCATCCAAAGAAACCGGATCGTTCGGGCCATACCAACGCCAAGTTTGTTCCATCTGTCTCTACCTTCTGCGGGTGAAAATACGATTTATCATGATTAAGGGAATTCTTCTGTGGCAGCTTTGGCAGCATTCTCTCGATGTTTCCAGCAAAATAGTGGGTAAAAAACTCAAGCTGTTATACCAAATACCACAGATATCATTTAGCTTTTACCTTACTCTTTGCTGGTTTTCTGTCAAAACCCAATCCACTATTGGTTGATCCACTTCACGAATATTTTAGAATTTTGGACTAACCAATTTCATTTTCTGTCATATGACTTTAGACTGCAAGCCACTTTAGCGATCTTAGAAGATGTCAGACCGCATTAATTCTCAGGCCATAAACGTATTTTTATGCCGTGAGCGTAAGCGCGACAAAGTGGTCTAACATCTTTTGCTTTACCGTTCTGATGCTGACAGACTTTTTCCCGTCTGCCACGTTCATCTTCTCAATGGAGTTCAGCATGAAAAACCTAGCCAACCACTCTTTGCCAGACGGTGTAAAACAGCCCACTTATGACCGTAGCCTTTTAAAAAGTCGTATCGTCCACCTCGGTTTTGGTGCTTTTCATCGTGCCCATCAGGCATTGCTGACTGACCGAGTGCTTAATCAGCAAGGCGGAGATTGGGGTTATTGTGAAGTTAACCTGTTCGGCGGCGAAAAGTTGATTGAACAGCTGCGCGAACAAAATCATCTGTACACCGTATTGGAAAAAGGCGCTGAACATAATCAGGCCGTGGTGGTAGGTTCAGTGCATGAATCACTGCACTCAGAAATCGATGGCATTCAGGCCGTTATCGAGAAAATGGCGGAACCACAGGTCGCCATTGTGTCATTGACCGTCACGGAAAAAGGCTACTGCATTGAACCTGGCAGCGGAAAGCTGGATCTCAATAATGCCTTGATCCAACGCGACTTAGCCACTCCCTTGGCACCAACTTCGGCACCAGGCGTGATTGTGGAAGCTTTACGTTTACGCCACGAACGCAACCTTGCACCGTTTACCGTTTTATCTTGCGACAACATCCCTGAAAACGGTCACGTGGTTAAAAATGCGGTTCTCGGATTAGCCAAGGCACGCGATGAAAATCTGGCTGCTTGGATTGAATCTAACGTCACCTTCCCAAGCACCATGGTTGACCGCATTGTACCGGCCGCCACGGAGGAAACGTTGGCTGAGGTAGCACAGGCCGTTGGCGTAGAAGATCCTTGCGGCATCGCCTGTGAGCCTTTCATTCAATGGGTTGTGGAAGACAATTTTGTTGCAGGCCGCCCGCAGTGGGAAATCGCTGGCGCAGAGCTGGTGAGTGACGTACTGCCTTACGAAGAAATGAAGCTGCGCATGCTTAACGGTAGCCATTCATTCCTCGCGTATCTGGGATATCTGGCTGGCTATCAGCACATTAATGATTGCATGGAAGATCAGGCCTATCGCACCGCGGCACACCGTTTAATGCTGCAAGAACAAGCCCCGACGCTACGCGTAACCGGCGTTGATTTAGGTCAGTATGCCGACCGTCTGATCGAACGCTACAGTAATCCATCACTGAAACATCGCACTTGGCAAATTGCGATGGATGGCACCCAGAAACTGCCTCAGCGCATGCTGGATTCCATTCGTTGGCATCTTGCTCACGGTAGCGCTTTCCCATGCTTGGCGCTGGGTGTGGCGGGCTGGATGCGTTATGTCGGCGGCGTAGACGATCATCAACAAGATATTGATATTCGTGATCCTATGGTGGAAACATTAAAGGCGGTGGTTGCTGAAAGCCAAGAAGGCGAAGCCCGCGTTCAGGCATTGCTAGGTATCAAAGCGGTATTTGGTGATGAGTTGCCAAAACAAGCTACGTTTGTCGAAGCCGTCATCCATGCTTATTTAGCACTCGTGAAAAATGGCGCGGCTAGCACCTGCGCAGCACTGGTTAAATAATTCATGTCAATTGGCTATCCCACATGGGATAGCCAATATTGTAAATTTAATCTGATCACACTATCGATGTATTAAAACCATCTACAACAGCCACTTATCGCTAAAGATTTTGAGATCTTCTGGCCGCCCGAATAAATACCCTTGTAAAAAATCAAGGTTATATTGCTTAAGATGCTCCGCCTGTTCCGGTGTTTCCACCCCTTCCGCTACCGTCACCATTTGCAGACGTTTAGCTAAATCAATCACGTTATCTACAATATGTCCTGATAGCGCATCTGACCCGATCATGCGGATAAAGCTCTGGTCAATCTTAAGAATATCAATATGGAATTCACGCAGATAAGCCAAGCTTGAGTGGCCGGTACCAAAATCGTCTAACGCAATAAGCACGCCAAGCTCGTGTAGCTCATGGAATATATGATGCGTCATCTCGCTTGGCACAATGAGTTGGCGCTCGGTCAGTTCTAATACCAGCTGAATTTTATACCCTTCAAAGGCGGCAAGAAATTGGCGGCAATCCTCAACCAGACTGAGATCTTTAAAATGGCTCGCGCTAATATTGATTCCGAAATGAAAGTTATAAGGGAGACGCTCCGCCAAAGGCGCAAAATAGTCTCTCACCTGCGCCATCAAATCCTGAGTCATCGGTACGATCAGCCCAGATTCTTCTGCTAAAGGAATAAACTGATTAGGTGCAATCATCCCCATCTGCGGATGACGCCAACGCATGAGCACTTCACATCCCGTGAGATCGTTAGTATTACCGCTAACTACGGGTTGAATAAACGGAATAAACTCATGGTTCTTCAACCCGCTTCTCAGCTCGGACAGAGGCGAATTCACGCGCCCCATTGTACGGTAGGTCACAAATCCCAATAAGACAGCTAAGAGTGGGAATAAAATAATGCTGCCAGAAGAGTACTCCCAGACGTATTCCCAATGGGTGCTGGTAGGAATTTCTGTTGCAACCGTGTAAGGGAAGCGCGTTGATGTCTTAAAATAGCTGGTACCATTGGGCTGGAATTTCTCATCGGAGACATGGCCTGAACTGTCCATCCAACTTGTGCCGACTAATAGATGAATTTCCGTTGGTGTTTGCAGTAGCTCCAAAACATTCTTTAGATAATAGCCATCAACGCCCACCAAAACGCTGTGCTCGCCGTAAGGTTTGCGAAATGCAATAAGCGAACGATTTGGCGTTACCGGATTACCATTCAGCATCAATAACATTCCACCGACATATTTACTGGTACTCACACTGGTCGAATAATTTCCGGCTAGAGATGAACAGTAAACATTATCGCCAGTAGCCAGATTAACAGTGCGGATATCTGGAACAACGGTAACCTGATAACGTAACGCGTCCTGCGTTTCAGTGTTACAGGCCTTACCTAAATAATCATGCACCGCATTCGCTGCAGTCTCCGCATTTTGTAACGTCGCATCAAATTGCGATATCGCACGCTGCAGGCGTTGCTCAATATCGCGCTCCATCCCACGCGAAATCTGCCATGAAATAGTCAACACGGCGATAATAAGAATTAAAATAACGACCAGTAGAGAGACGATAAGTCTGGCTACTGGGCGGAAACTCGCTGAGCGAAAAAGCTGTGTCATATATCAGTTACCGGTAATTCCCGACGGATATTATTTTTATTATGTCGAAAAACAACCATAAATAGCTAATCTATTGCGAAATATAGGAACTTACCGCACAAGCTTATGAAAAAGCCAACGGCGAAGCGTCGTTGATAGCGTGCAGTTAAGGTAGTAATGCACTCACAAAAGTATAATGCCTACTCGCTCTGTAACACCGGAGTTGATTCAAATAAAAAACCATCAAAACTTGGATCTTCGGGATCGGAGATTTCTAACAACTTAGTTTTTACGTTTTCCAAATGCTGCCACATTGCCTGTTTCGCAGATTTAGCATCGCGACGTAAAACGGCATGCAGAATTTTTTGGTGATCGTCTAACCAATTCCAACGGTAGCTGAAATCGCTGGTATGCACGTGCAGCCCACTCCACATTGGGTTATGTTTTCTTGCCTGCCAAGCGTCGTGAACCATGCTGGCCAACACGCTGTTTTGCGTAGATTGCGCAAGCAGGCAGTGGAAGAGTTCATCGGCGCTTTCATCGATCGTGCCTGAGGACAATGACTGGCGTTCTTGTTCAATCGCTTTTCGCATCTTCATGATGTCGGCTTTGGTTGCCTGAACGGCCGCAAATGCCGCAATCTCGCTCTCCAGCAACTGCCTTGCCTGAAGCAATTCAAAAGGGCCGTAGGTATTTTCATCGAGATCGGTCACCGCAGCACGTCGCTGGCTTTGCGGCAAAGCAACAACATACACGCCGGAACCTTTACGAACATCAATCAGTTTTTCCAGCTCGAGCATGATAAGTGCTTCACGAACAACGCTGCGGCTAACGCTAAATTGCTCTGCAATATCACGCTCAGGGGGCAAACGCTCACCAATTGGATACTCTCCTTGCGCAATCAGCTCACGCAGAGTATTGCCCACTTCTTGATACAATCTCATATTGCTACCTTTTATACCGATAACGTGGGCGAATATCGTCTAGCTTACCAATTGGCCAGACCAAATCCCCAAATGATAGGAGCACTTACCTAATTTGGTCTGATTATATCACAGCAGAGAAATGACCTCGGCAAAATACATCAATAACAGGGGCTGGATAACCATAATCCAAACCCCATTTTAATCCACCAACCTATAAAGTATTGAGAAAAGAATTAGCAAAGAAATCTAATGATAATTAATGGTTAACACACCGAGGGTATGTTTGGAATTGATCCAGTTTAATTGACTGGTTCCCACTGAAATAGGGAGATCGACGGGAGCCGTACCTATTTGGCTAATTGGATGACTGACCGTTGCGGTTCGGCCACCGTTGTCACAGCGGGTTTTTATACGATTCTTGTCAATGCCAACGTCACAGGCATCTTCAACAATCGAGCCAACAAAACGAATGACCCCCACATTTCCTGCCTGAGCTTCAGACATCAATCCAGAGAAAAAAGGCAATCCCAAGCCGACAGCGAAAAGCATTGATAACCAAACCTTATTCATGGTCACCCCTTGGATTTTCACACAAATACACGCTAGCCGGTAAATACATCAATCCATGCAAATCCTGCGCATAGAGAGTGATTTAAAGGTAGCAGTCTGTAAAAAACACAACGGCACCAAAACAGGAAACCTTAAGAAAAAATGTCGTTCAGACGATATACAGCAGGTAACTATGCTATAGAGAAAATTATTAGCGTTTAATAAGGCTAAATCAGCAAGCTCACAGTAGATAACGGAAGCGAATATTTTTGCGATATTTTCTTTTTCGTTTAACTTTGGTTTAACGTTGCAGCACTTTCTCTCCCCTGAGAGAGTGTGTAATTATGGTAATATTCTGGTCGAAAAGCAGGTAAATCGGGGCGTTAAATGACTAAAGTAAATCTCATCACTGGATTTTTGGGTAGCGGTAAAACCACCACGCTACGCCACTTATTAGCAAACAAACCCGAGAATGAAAAATGGGCTGTTTTGGTCAACGAATTTGGTGAAATTGGGATTGATGGTGCGCTGTTGGCTGATACCGGAGCCGTGTTAAAAGAGATCCCCGGTGGATGTATGTGCTGCGTTAACGGCCTACCCATGCAGGTTGGATTGAATATGTTGTTGCAGCAAGCCAAACCCGATCGCTTGCTGATTGAGCCCACGGGGCTTGGACATCCAAAACAAATCCTAAACCTGCTGACATCTGATACTTATCAAGCTTGGCTAGAGCTAAAAGCCACGCTTTGTGTGCTTGATGCCCGCCAGCTTAGCGATGACAAATACACCAGCAACGAGAATTTCCGCGATCAGCTCGCCGCGGCAGATATCATTGTGGCGAATAAAGACGACACCTATAGCGACAGCGATCGCGAGAAGCTCGATGGCTGGTATCAGCAAGCTGGCTCAGGACGTCGCTTGGTATCGACCCAGCATGGGCAGCTTGATGTGGTATTGCTCGATAGCCCACGTGAAAACATCGCCGAGTTACCGAACGCTAAACATCACCATCATGGTAAAGCGCCTGCTTCAGGCATCGCCGCTCTGCGTCTGCCTGAAGGGCAAAACTGGCGTCGCTCACTGAATCAGGGTCAAGGCTATTTTAGCTGCGGATGGGTATTCAACGCGGAGACCTGTTTCGACACCGTCGCGTTGCTGGAATGGGTACGTCTCGCACCGGTTGTGCGTGTGAAAGGAAGCTTGCGGATCCCTGAAGGAACCTTAATCGTTAATAGACAAGGCGCTGATTTTCATATTGAAACGCAGCAAACCACGCCGCTGGACAGTCGCATCGAGTTAATTCATGACGCTGAAACCGACTGGAACACATTACAAAGCACGCTCTTAAAAGCGCGTATTAAAACAGCATATTAAACAGATATTTTCATTTTTTACAGGTTAGGCTTAGCACATGACTCGTCGTAATCTGCCGTGGATTATTTTGTGTAATCTCCTTGGCATCGCTTTATTCTTTTCTTGGTATTTGGCTCCGAATCACGGTTTCTGGTTCCCAATAGACTCGTCGATCTTTTTCTTTTTTAACGATCATCTAGTCACCAACCGCGCCTTTCTCTATTTAGTCGCCTATACCAATAATCGTGCGTTTGACGCCATAGCACTGCTGTGTATGGGATTGCTATATCTGTCATTTTTTGTCAAACAAGATGGTTACGGCAAGCGCCGAATGCTAATTTTGGGCGTGGTAATCTTGCTGACAGCGGTCGTTTTAAACCAACTGGGTCATATTCTTCCCGTTAAGCGTGCGAGTCCAACTAACTATTTCTCCCACATTCATCGCGTGGGAGAACTTACTGGAATTAACACCAAAGACAGTTCAAGCGACAGTTTCCCTGGCGACCATGGCATGATGTTGATTATCTTTGCCGTATTCATGCTGCGTTACTTTACGCTCCGCTCATTTATTATTGCGCTGGCGATCTTCGTGGTATTTATTCTGCCGCGCATCATGATTGGTGCACATTGGTTTAGCGATATCGCCGTAGGCTCCCTCAGCGTTGTGCTGGTTGGTCTAAGCTGGTGGCTACTCACGCCTGCATCAGATGCCTTATTGAACTTGTTAGACCGGCATTTGCCCGGCAAGTATCGTCCGCAATAATCCATCACTTCCCCCCTGAATCCATATAATCGATTAAGGGGGATAAATCAGATATTGCATAAGTTCTCATTCAGATAATTCCTATACCATCTTGCCTTTCTTTTGACCTTTTCATCTCGTGCACATCTTTTTTAATAATCTTTAAATATTACATATTATTACAACAGCTTCTTATTCTTTAAAATGAACAAAAAGCCTCGCCAAACCTATTTCGATCCGGTAATCTTTCACCGTTTGTGCATAGATTCTGAGTTTTTGAGAATAATAGCGACAAAAGTGTGCTCCACCGCACAGATTTCATGTGTAAACATTGTCACATGTGGATCCTATTATTAGTCTCTTGAATGGCATTTATAGATAGCGACTCCGTCGTTAAGGACAAAAAGGAAAATCTTCTACAATGGTCAAGTCTCAACCGATTCTGAGATATATCTTGCGATTAGCACCTGCTATCGCAGCCGCAGTACTTCTGTCGGCATGTAGTGCAAACCATTCTTCATCTGATAGATACGCACAAACTGATACGCATGCAGTTAAAGACAAAGATGGTCTTTTACTTCAAGCTTCTCAGGATGAATTTGAAGCAATGGTTCGTAATGTGGATATTAAATCCAAAATTATGGATCAATACGCAACCTGGAAAGGTGTACGTTATCGCCTCGGTGGCGACAGTAAACGTGGCATTGATTGTTCAGCATTTGTTCAGCGTACTTTCCGTGAACAATTTGGTTTGGACCTGCCCCGCTCTACATCAGAACAACAAGATACTGGCCGCCAAATTCAGCGTACCAAGCTGCGTATCGGTGACTTAGTGCTGTTCCGTGCAGGTTCAACGGGTCGCCATGTCGGTATCTATTTAGGTAATGATCAATTCGTTCATGCTTCCACCAGCAGCGGTGTGACTATTTCAAGCCTGAATGATAGCTACTGGAAAGGCCGTTATCGTGAAGCTCGTCGAGTATTGACCAACCCGGCGCATAGCTAATCCAGACGCACAAACACCTGATTGTCCTAAATGCCAAATAAAACGCGACTTCGGTTGCGTTTTTTTATGCCCGACTCCCTCTGCTTCTCCTTATCAGCACCTTCACAATATTCTGTAATCCGTTCTTGAAGCTGAATGATTATTGCGGTGATTTTGTGATCGGACGGATGTTTTATCCGACTCAGCTTGAAATGCATCACAAATCACTGTGGATCGAGATCTATAAAAAAACAAAAAATTAACATTAAGTTAATCTATTTGTATTCAATTCTTATTTTCTTCCCTAATATCTTGGATGTCCTGCGAAAGAGTCGTTCTCTTTCGCAATGCATTTATATACCTAAAATTATAGGCTGCACCGCAGCTAATCATCTGCGAAGTATCAGCAGAAGACATGCCACTTACAGACAGGTAAAAGGAAGAGACAATATGGTAGAGCAGGTAAAAGTTGAGGCCGCGAGCCCCGCAAAAGGGGAAGAGCATCTACGGCGTAATCTCACCAACCGTCATATTCAACTTATTGCTATCGGTGGTGCCATCGGTACCGGCCTGTTTATGGGATCCGGCAAAACGATCAGCCTTGCAGGCCCCTCGATCATTTTCGTCTACATGATCATCGGCTTTATGCTGTTCTTCGTGATGCGCGCAATGGGGGAACTGCTTTTATCCAATCTTGAATATAAATCCTTTAGCGACTTTGCTGCTGATTTACTCGGCCCGTGGGCTGGATATTTTACTGGCTGGACATACTGGTTCTGCTGGGTTGTCACTGGGATAGCCGACGTCGTTGCAATAACCGCCTACGCGCAGTTCTGGTTCCCTGGACTTTCTGATTGGGTCGCCTCGCTTGCCGTGGTGCTTTTGCTGTTAGGCCTGAATCTGGCAACGGTCAAAATGTTCGGCGAAATGGAATTCTGGTTTGCGATGATTAAAATCGTGGCCATCGTTGCACTGATTTTGATCGGGCTAGGTATGGTGTTAATGCACTTCGAATCACCAACCGGCAGCGTGGCTTCGTTTAGCAACCTTTGGAACGACGGTGGCTGGTTCCCGAAAGGCTTAAGTGGTTTCTTCGCGGGCTTCCAAATTGCGGTGTTCGCCTTCGTCGGTATTGAGCTGGTAGGGACCACGGCGGCAGAAACGAAAGATCCAGAAAAATCACTGCCACGAGCGATTAACTCGATTCCTATCCGCATCATTATGTTTTACGTATTTGCACTGATCATGATTATGTCAGTGACACCGTGGAGCTCTGTGGTTCCAGATAAAAGCCCGTTCGTTGAGCTGTTCGTGTTAGCGGGTTTACCTGCCGCTGCCAGTATTATTAACTTCGTGGTGCTGACCTCTGCGGCCTCCTCCGCCAACAGCGGCGTTTTTTCAACCAGCCGTATGCTTTATGGCTTAGCGCAGGATGGCGTAGCGCCTAAGCGCTTTGCCCTGCTGTCTAAGCGCGCGGTTCCATCATCAGGTTTAACGTTCTCCTGCGTTTGTCTGCTGGGAGGCGTGGTACTTATTTACTTAATCCCTAACGTTGTTACCGTCTTCACGATGGTCACCACGGTATCAGCAATCTTGTTCATGTTTGTTTGGTCAATCATTCTGTGCTCATACATGGTTTACCGCAAACAGCGTCCTCACCTGCATGAAAAATCTATCTACAAAATGCCTTTTGGCAAGCTGATGTGCTGGGTGTGTCTTGCCTTCTTTGCGTTTGTCATCGTACTGCTCACGCTGGAAGCTGATACACGTCAGGCATTGATGGTGACGCCGATCTGGTTTGTTATTCTGGGACTGGGTTGGATGTTCATTCGCAAACGTCGCAGCACACAATAGATACAGGCTTCTCTGATAAAACAAAAACGGGCCATATGGCCCGTTTTTTTATCTCTGACAAGTTGATATTTCTATCAAACTATTAAGATCTCAAATTAACACATACGTTATTTACGGTTTTTGATCACATGGCGGACAGTGACCAAACCTACCGAAGTGATCCCACCTAAAATAAGTGCCAACAAGACAATCAGCGCCGTTTTAGGGCTGTCTTTTTTCACTGGCTCATTAGGCTTCATCATATATTTGTACGCGGTGAAATTGATATCCGCTAACTTTAGCTCGCGCAGTTTGCTGATAATCATCTTGCTGTCTTGCAAACCGGAGTTCAACTGAGCCAGATCGGTAATCGATTTCTCAATTTCTAGCTTACGCTTTAAACCATCAGAACCTAACGCAATGGAGAAATCAGGGTCATCTTTAATCGCGGTGCCGTTACTATACAGTGGACGTTTCACGCCAGCCGCATCAGCAATAGACAATGCATAACCAAGACGGTTGATATTCACGTCTTGCACATTTTTTAAACGAGCAAGAGCCATATCATATTTTGACTCTTCACTGCTCAGGCTAATATCGATCAAACGCTGGATCTTACCGGCGATAAATTTTTCCACCGAAGCGTTAACGACAGAGATATAACCTTCCAACGTTTTTTGCGCGTCTTCACTGCTATCAGCGGTAAATGACAGCTTATAGTAAGAATAAGCGGTATCAGCTGGAGTCTTACTCAATTCACTGCTGAAGGAAGCAAAAGACTTGGTCGCCAAACTGTCAAGTATCTGACGTTTAGCCAATTCATCATTCGCAGCCACTTTTTCGATGAGGCGCTTATAATAATCCGTTGTGACAAGGTATTCACGGCGTAAGATCTGAGAGTCATAGTCTCGTACGAAGAGGCTTAATAGATCTTTTTCGCTGACGTTAAAATCGATGCCCAGAATAGCCAACTGCGGCTTCAGTTCATCCAGTGATGTGAGCTCCTCACTTTGCGGAGCAACAACAACCGCATCACTCGTCCATTTTTGCGGCAAAATTTTAGCAATCCCATACCCGATTAAGCCAAAACAGAACGTTATAATTAAAATTGTTTTATATGATTTAATTGCAATAAGTAACCATTCAATCAAGTCAATTTCATCATCACGTGGGTATGGAGGCTGGAATTTGCGGTTTGAGCTGTCTAAAACAGCATCATTATTTTCATGATGTATAATAGTCATAATGTTACAAGCAAGTCACACTCTGTTATGCACTGTTGAATATGGGTACGGTAGAATTTTCCAGAAAAGGATACTGGATAACTTTTTTGATAGATACAACTTAAAGTGAGATCTTAAAAATAAAAATATAAGCTCAGTGAGAACAAAAAAAACAAATAAATCACCAGTAAAAATAGAATTCAAAGAATTAAACTCTAATTTAAAGAATTTTCTTAGCATTTTATTTACATTAACCAGGACTTCCCCCGATTAAATTCGCATAAAAAAACGCCTATAAATAATTATTTAGAGTGACTACATTTATAATGCTGTGCTTGTAGGCTAATTCCTTTCACTCTATTTTTATGCACTGACAATATTCAAGCAGGCTTCTACCTGTAGCTTGAGACTTAAAGGTATTGGCAGCTCACCGCGAAGACAACGTTTCGTCCAGCACACGGTTTCCTCTATGCTTTTTGCCTCGGCTAATTCGGGTTTATCCCCCTCTCCCATTTCGCGCGTCACTAGCGTACTCATTTCTCCCTCACGGCATAAATGCATCTGCGGGCAACGTAACGGGTTTGCATACGCCTCACCTTCCGTTCCATGCAATAGCAGCGCGGTTGATGAGGTTTGATTAAATAACCCCGCCATTCTCTGGATATATTCTGGGTGGGAAACGCTGGCAATGCGCAAAGCGTCACCGGCAAAAGGGTTAATCATCTTGATTAGAGTATGTGCGCTATTGCGAACGCCCATTCGCCAACGTAATGACAGCACTTGATGCATTTCTGGCGCTAAATCTTCCACGCAGATAAAAACTGGTTTGCCGGTTTTCCAATCATTGTTTTGCACGTCGCGTGTCGGTGCAATGCCCAGTTCTTGGAATATTTCAGCGCTGGTAACTCGGCCTGGGTCTTGGCTAACACCGTGCACCAAAACGGGAACACCTTCTCTGGCAAGTAACAAAGCCAGCAATGGTGTCAAGTTCGCTTGCTTGCGAGCACCGTTATAGCTTGGGATCACAATCGGCATTGGCATGCCAACAGGCAGCGCAAGATTGGCGGAACGCTGCTGCATCGCTCGGTAAAAACCAAGCATCTCCTGCTCGGATTCACCTTTGATACGCAACGCAATCAGGATGCCGCCTAACTCCAGCTCAGGGATACGACCGGCCAGCATATCGCTAAACAACGTTTCAGCCAGTTCGGCGTTGAAATCACGCGCGTGGTTTTTCCCTCGCCCTACTTCTTTAATAATTTGTGCATAATCCACGGCAACACCTCGTACTCATCTAATTTACATTTACATCATATTAGGGATAGTACGTGGCATTATTTGCTCTGACAATTGTACTTAGCGCGAATCTCAGCCTCGACGGCGAGCACCACGCTTGCCACGCGAGCCACTTGCTGATTTTTTATCGCTCTTAGGCGCAGGAATTTCGGGCAGTTCGCCCTCCGGCATTGGGCGCTGCTCAATCGGAAATACCGGCAATGCGCCCAGCAAACGTGCGCCATAGCTTTTGCTCAGCAGGCGGCGATCATAAATAATGATCTCACCTTTGCACTCATGGCTTCGGATCAAGCGGCCAACTTGCTGGATCAGCGTGAACGACGCACCAGGCAAGCTCTGTACTTCGAACGGATAGCGTTTGAGCGTTTTCAGCCATTCGCCTTCGGTGAGGATCACAGGGCTATCGATGGGCGGGAAAGCAACTTTATGGATATGCACCTGAGTGAGCAATTCTCCTTTAAGATCTAACCCTTCGGCAAATGACTGTAGCCCCACCAAGGCACTTTGCTGGCCTTTACGCACACGGCGACAGTGCTCTTCAACCAAGCGGTAACGCGGTTGGTCGCCTTGAACCAACAATCCCAAACGTAATGCCGGCACGAAGCTGAGGAACGTGTGCATCGCTCTCTGGCTGGCAAACAGCACCAACATGCCGGTATGCTTGCCACTTTCCCATTCATGACGGAAAAAATGTGCCATTTGGCGTAAATGCTCCGCTTCCTGTGCCATAGCAGGTTCAAGCGTCATTTGCGGGATCACCAAACGGCCTTGCTCTGGATGGTTAAACGGGGAATCCAACGCGACAAAACGATCTCCCGCTTTTTCATTTAATCCAGAGAGCTCGCTAATTCGGTTAAAACTATTTAGGGACCGCAGCGTAGCCGAAGTGACGATGGCATGTGGGATTTTTCGCCACAGCATTTTCTCAAGCTGATCGCAGACACGGATCCCAACGCAATGCATATAGATGTGCTGCACATTATCGAATACGTCACGCGTGAGCCATTTCGAAATCGGCGCATTGGATGCTTTCTCCATTGCCGCCAAACGCCACAGTTTCGTCATCGCTTCTAAATAGCTAAAACTACGGCTCATCTGCAAAATGGCTTTGTGCAATCGCATAATGTCGTGACTGCCGGTCTTTTCCTGCAAATCATTCATCATGAATTCAGCCAAACCGCGCAGCCCGTCCGTCAATTTATATAAACGAACGGCAATATCGACCATGGGCTCCGGCAATACGCCCATCTCGAAACGATAGTTTGGCTCACTGCTTCCCACAGGAAGTAGCGATGTCGCCATACGATCAAAATCCGTGGTTAACTGTCGCATCTCTTCACAATGGGCTTTTAAGCGCTCGCTATCCATCAGCTTCGGGCGATTTTTAGGGCTGTACTGTGCACCGCACTGCTCGATGTGTCGCGCGATCCCTTCCACTTGGCTATTAACAAAAATAGCCGTAATCTCGCCATCGATCTCTAACGCATCCCGCGCCACATCGGGTAAATGATGACCTTCATCTAGCACCAACAGCAAATCTTTGGCATTAGGGAGAACCGATTCATTCTCCAACGCAGCCATAACTAGCGCATGATTTGCGACCACCACGTCAGCGCTCTCGATTTCGCGACGAGCAATAAAGAAAGGACATTCGCGAAAATACATACAGTTGCGCGCTAAACAGTTGGCGCGATCGGTGCTTAGCTTCGCCCACAGAGCATCATCAATATTCTCATCAAGGTGATCGCGCAAGCCATCCCAACGATAGCCGCTAAGCTGCTTGCTGATTTTTTGACATAGCGCTTTTTCTTCGGCGCTGCTGGGCTGTAAATCATCTTCAATAAACAGTTTAAGATCGCCTTGCATGCCTTCAGCGCTCGCCATCGCGGCCAGATTACGCGGGCAGATATAGCGACCACGGCCAAACGCCGCGGTAAACTTTAAATCGGGGATAATTTTGCGCAGCAGCGGAAGGTCTTTGCTGTAAATCTGATCCTGCAAAGCCACGTTGGCCGTGCTCACCACCAGAGGTTTCTCTTGATCGCGACTAATCGCAATCCCAGGGATCAGATACGACAGCGTTTTACCAACCCCCGTTGGCGCTTCAATGGCCAAATGGCGAGCATCATCACCGGCTAGCGTTTTCGCGACTTCCGCAATCATCGTGCGCTGCTGAGGACGTGGGATAAAATCAGGGATATGCTCAGAAAGGGCTTTATACCATTGAGTAATTTGATTTTTAGTTGCGGAAGAAAGCGCCATTGATACTCGATACAGAAAGAAACAGAGGTCTATTTTCTCATATTCACCATCAAAAATCAGCCTGATATTCTGTCATGCACGTGGAATAGCAGTTGATAATAATGTTTACATAAATAGATTAAAGCCAAGAAATATTAGGAGTATTCTTAACAAATAATATGATTTTGATTATGAATATTCAGCAGCGTAATTACGCTTTATTGAAGGGGCCTAACAGCACAAATAACTTAAAAACCGAGGGATATTAAAATTAGGTCGAAAGCGCAGCAGCATTTTACCATAACGAATATTTATGCTTATGTAAACCCCAATTACGGCATTAATCTGAATTTAGGGGTTGTCTCATCATCTCATTATGTTAGGGTATTAAACGATTTCGCTCATAATATTTGGATTATTTGATTTAAATAATCTGTGAACTATTTCTCATTATATATAGGACACTCTATTATTGCATGACTATTAAAATAGAAATTAAGAACCTTTACAAAATATTCGGAGAGCATCCCGACCGCGCATTTAAACTTATTGAATCAGGTCTACATAAAGACCAAATATTTGAAAAAACAGGTCTGACCGTTGGCGTTAAAAATGCCAGTCTGGCCATTGAAGAAGGCGAGATATTTGTCATCATGGGACTCTCAGGTTCCGGCAAGTCCACCATGGTACGCCTTCTCAATCGTCTGATTAAACCGACCCGTGGCCAAGTCATGATTGACGGCGAAGATATTGCACAGGTCTCAGAAGAGAAACTGCGTAATATTCGTCGTAGTAAAATCAGCATGGTTTTTCAATCATTTGCACTTATGCCACATTTGAACGTGCTCGATAACACCGCCTTTGGACTAGAGCTATCAGGTATGCCTCAGGCAGAGCGTCATCAGAAAGCACTCGATGCCTTGCGTCAGGTTGGATTAGAAAATCACGCTAACTCTTATCCCGATGAATTATCCGGTGGTATGCGTCAGCGCGTTGGTTTAGCACGCGCCATGGCAATTAATCCTGATATTCTATTAATGGATGAAGCATTCTCAGCATTAGACCCTTTAATTCGTACTGAAATGCAGGATGAATTAATTAGACTTCAGTCTCAGCAACAAAGAACCATTGTATTTATTTCACATGATTTAGATGAAGCAATGCGTATTGGTGACCGCATCGCCATTATGCAAGGTGGTGAGGTAATACAGGTTGGAACGCCTGAAGAAATATTGAATAATCCGGCCAATGATTACGTTAAGACTTTCTTCAAAGGCGTTGATATTAGCCAAGTCTTTAGTGCAAAAGATATTGCTCGCCGTAGACATATTTCGTTGATTCGAAAAACGCCGGGATTCGGGCCTCGTGCTGCACTAAAATTATTGCAGGATGAAGATCATGATTATGGTTATGTGGTAGAACGAGGCCAAAAATATATTGGTATCGTTTCAGTAGAATCATTAAAACAAGCGCTCTCTCAAGGTCAGTCTTTAGATTCTGCCCTGCTGTCAGCTCCCGAAGCCGTTGATGCAGATACCTCGCTCAACGAATTAATTTCGCAGGTTGCCCAATCACCTTGTGGTGTTCCGGTGACGTCCGCTGACGGTATTTTTATCGGCATTATCAATAAAGGCACGCTATTACAAGCATTAGACAAAGAGGGCCCTAACCAATGAGTGACGCAACGAGTAATCCATGGGCAACAGAACCCGCAGAATCAGCCGCCAGCGCATCATCCGCATCGCAAGGCGCAGACGCATGGTCTTCATCACCGGCCACGACTGATGCCGCAAGTAACCATGCAGCCCAAGGCAGCGACTGGCTCAGCAGCGCCCCCGCTCCCGAGCCAGAGCACTTTAATCTGATGGATCCGTTCCATCATACCTGGGTGCCCTTCGACACGTGGGTCACGCATGGCATCGACTGGTTGGTCAGCCACGGCCGCCCTGTTTTTCAAGGCATTCGCATGCCGGTGGACTTCGTCCTCAGCGGATTTCAAAACATCTTGCTGGGCATGCCCGCACCTATCGCGATTTTGGTCTTCGCCTTAATTGCATGGCAATGCGCCGGTTTTGGTATGGGGGCTGCGACCCTGATTGGCCTCATCGCCATCGGTGCGATCGGCGCTTGGTCGCAGGCAATGGTGACGCTTGCATTGGTGCTGACATCACTGTTTTTCTGCATGCTCATCGGCCTGCCCTTAGGGATTTGGCTGGCACGCAGCAAAGGCGCGGCCCGTATAATTAGACCGTTACTGGATGCCATGCAAACCACGCCAGCGTTCGTCTATTTGGTGCCTATCGTGATGCTGTTTGGTATCGGTAATGTTCCGGGCGTCGTCGTCACCATTATCTTTGCGCTGCCGCCGATCGTACGTCTAACCAGCTTAGGCATTCAGCAGGTTCCGGCTGATTTGATTGAGGCCGCTGAGTCCTTCGGTTCAAGCCCGCGCCAGATGCTGTTTAAAGTGCAGCTACCTCTGGCAATGCCCACCATTATGGCCGGTGTTAACCAGACTCTGATGCTCGCGCTGTCAATGGTGGTTATCGCCTCGATGATTGCGGTGGGTGGTTTAGGTCAAATGGTACTGCGCGGTATCGGCCGACTCGATATGGGTCTGGCTTCCATTGGCGGGGTGGGTATCGTGATTCTGGCGATTATTCTCGACCGTTTAACCCAGTCCGTTGGCCGCGATCGTCGCAGCCGTGGTACGCAGGGTTGGTACATGACTGGCCCTATTGGCTTGGTCGCACGTATTTTTGTTAAGCGCGGTTAACACTTCTTAGCCTCCCTCTTGCCGGGGGAGGCGCATATCGAACTTCTATTCGGTTTTTTTCATCGTCTGAGAAGAGCGCGGATAGCCCTATTTCCCATCTATACCCTGCATCGCTGGCACTACGCCAAAAATAACAGGGATAAAACAAACAGGAATATTCATGACATCACAAACAAAACAACATAACCAAACTCAACAACGTATCGCTTCTATGCTTGCCGTCACCGCTTTGGCGTTTGGCACGCTCTCCATCTCCTTCTCCACTCAGGCAGCAGAATTGCCGGGCAAAGGCGTGTCTGTACAGCCAATTCAGAGCAGTATTGCCGAAGAGACTTTCCAGACCCAACTGGTGAGCAAGGCGCTAGCAAAACTAGGCTATGACGTTCAGCCAACCAAAGAAGTGGATTACAACGTAGCGTACACTTCCGTTGCCGCCGGTGATGCCACCTTCCTCGCGGTAAATTGGGATCAGCTTCACTCTGATATGTACAACGGTGCCGGCGGTGATAAAAAATTCTACCGTGAAGGTCAGTACGTAACGGGAGCGGCGCAGGGATATTTGATCGATAAGAAAACCGCCGATCAGTATCACATCACCAATATTGAGCAGTTGAAAGATCCCAAAATTGCCAAGCTGTTTGATACTAACAACGACGGCAAAGCCGATTTAGCCGGTTGTACGCCGGGCTGGGGATGTGAAGCTTCTATCAACTATCAGCTCAAAGCCTATGGTTTGAATGATACGGTTGAACATAATCAAGGCAACTATTCAGCGCTGATTGCTGACACCATGACCCGCTTTAAAGAAGGCAAGCCGGTGTTTTACTACACATGGACGCCGTATTGGGTTAGTGACGTTCTCAAACCTGGACGTGATGTTGTTTGGCTACAGGTGCCGTTCTCAGCCTTACCGGGCAGCCTGAAAGATGTTGATACCAAGCTGCCAAACGGCGCTAACTACGGTTTCCCTGTTAACAACATGCAGATCGTAGCTAACAAAACCTTTGCCGAGAAAAACCCAGCGGCGGCAAAACTGTTTGCTGAAATGAAATTGCCAATTGCTGACGTCAATGCGCAAAACCTGCGTATGCATCAGGGTGAAAACTCAGAAGCGGATATTGAGCGCCATGTAAACGGCTGGATTAAAGCCCATCAGGCGACATTTGATGGTTGGATCGATGCCGCGAAGCAGGCCGCAAATAAGTCATAACGTTAAGCCATAACGTATAGTTATCCCCCCTAACAGGGGGGATAACCAAAAATTACTTTCTTAACACCATACCGATCAAATCTTTCAGCTCATCAAGCTGTTTCGCCAGTTCAATATTAAGCCAAACATAACCATAGATAGGTGCTTCAATATTTTCAGCTGCTTTGGCGTTTTCCATTAAAGCTTTAAGCTCACCGGATACCGCGACCATTTCAGGTAGATCGCTCAAATTCTCTTCAATACTTCCACTAAGCAGCGCACTGGAAAGCGCATTCAGCGTATTAACCGACAGCTTTTGAAATTCACGCAGCTTTGTCGCATTCAACATAATGAAATGACTTTCACGGGTTGCCCAATAGGCATCGGTCAAAAGCTCAAGCGTGGACACCAAATTACGACTCATCACCTGAATGGCATCAAATACATCTTTATCGATGCGAGTTTCGCGCACACACGGTGAAATCAGCGTGCGTATTTTGACGAGTTCATTCAGGATTTGCTGGTGCTTATTGGTTAAATGAGGCCGTTCAAGCACATTCGGAGAAATATGCGCGCTGTAAAAGCTGCTCATGTTTTTAAGCTCTTTGCTCATCATTAGCCGCCAGTGAACAAACGCTTTTTGGGTGAATATCGACGTAAAAAGCAGGGCTAATAGCGAACCAATAATCACATCGCCGCTTCGCCACAAGGCGGTGTTCATATCACCGGGACCCGCACCACAAACCACGGCCAGAGTAATCCCGATCAAAAGCCCCATATAAGGCCGTTTGCCTAATGCCAGCACGCCGCACACAAACATAACGACCGCACACCACACCAGCATCAACGGCATGGAAAAGACTTCAAGATAGAGTGCAACCAACCCCGATGCCGCACCAAAAACCGTCCCCATAATGCGCTGCAGCGCGCGGGTAATCACGTTTCCCCAAAACGAAATCGGCCCCATCACCACCACCATCGTGATCAACGGCCACGTGGCTTCGGGTACATGCAATAAGCGAATCGCCAAGAAGGTGATGACAAACGCAATCGCCATACGGATACCGTGGATGGCTTTGTAATGACCGTAAATCACATGTTCGAGGGGAGAAATTGCTCTATTGAGACGCACAGGGAATACCTTAAGGATAACAACGCATGAAAATACCTATCTTTGCTAAGTGTACTCAATATCGTAAAAAAAATTAAACAACAAACGCCGTTTAGCCAAACCAGATAAATAATTATGCGATGTTCTCCGCGTGTTTTGTCCCAGTCTTTGGGTTTCATCAATTTCGCGGTTACACTAGTCACTACTTTGTTTTCTGATAAGAGATGTTATTTTGAGCAAGGCCGCGCCCACGTTCCTCATCCACGACTATGCGTATCCTCACTCAACCAACTGAAATAAAATGCTTTAATAAAACACTATAAATATTTGGTACTCATTTCTGTACGCAATGTTTTATCGATACATTTGGAATGTTTACAAGTGAGGGTTTGAAATGGCTGTAGAAATTCGCAAGTCCGAGTTGGGCGCTATGCCAGAACTAACAGAATTTGACGTGACTCACCTAGCAATGGCTGATCTAGTATTTCTGAATGCATCATTCAAAGATATGGCCTCTGGAGTAGCTGGATGGACTACTGTTGAGTTCCCAGACCAGAAGATAGTGATGAGGCGGGATAAGGCTGAGGAGCTGATGAAGGCACTCAAGAGAGCGATTGATTATGTTGATGCAGGGATAGAACATCCGAGCTCGCGGTTCTTGGATGACGACTGATTGCTGATCGGTTGTCCAGCGCTGGAAGAATTAACATATCAGAGCTTATACATAA